>Ga0307515_10000557_pt1 | contig 87964 bp, 78 predicted proteins | sample 17_EM_MG_FD_194513 | JGI IMG/M metagenome (GOLD analysis project Ga0307515, IMG submission 194513) | Populus trichocarpa ectomycorrhiza microbial communities from riparian zone in the Pacific Northwest, United States - 17_EM | ecosystem: Host-associated > Plants > Roots > Unclassified | place... | reverse complement strand
TGCCTTCATAAAACATAAATAACAAATCAAATATGGAGAAAAACACTAAGTGTTCCCAAAGGGATCACTATCTCCAGTTCTAAATTACTGGCAATCAATTCGTTTGCTTAACTTGACGGCTATGGATGGCCATCGGGATTCAATTTCCACCCACGCGCCAAACATCACCTTGCCTTCCTGGAAAGGGGAATAAGTGATGACTTTCAAATCATCAATACATTTGCGTAAGTACAGCACGCGCCTGTCAATTTCTCTCAATCGTTTTTTATTGTAGTGATAGTCTGCATTTTCAGAACGATCACCAAGGCTTGCCGCCCAGTTTACCTTTTGCGTAGTGTCCGGTCGTTCCACCCGCCACAGGTGATCCAACTCCGCTTTTAACTTTTCTAAACCTTCTGGGGTAATAAGGAGTGTTTTCATATCACTGTTTCTCAAATCGCATTGGTCCAGCGGGGTCTCCGCAGGGACCCTGCTTTTTTTATTAATTAGGGGACCTGCCCTCCGAAATATAATGAAGGAGCGGCCCCCAAAAACACCCTTGATCATGAAAGATTTTGCTTTAGGTTGATGTTTTGCTTTAGGTTTGGTGTTGTCACCAAACCTATTGCTGAATCCAAATTCAGTTCCACCCTCATTCATGAGACAACGACATTGCAAACTCCAATCGAAGTTTAACGCCATCCCAGAGCAGGAGCAACGTGTTCCAGAATGGAAGACAGCACGTGAACATTGGTCTTAGCAGGGTCTCCGCAGGGACCCTGCTTTTTTATTTTGCTTTAGGTTTGGTGTTGTCACCAACCTATTGCTGAATGCAAATTCAGTTCCACCCCTCATTCATGAGACAATGACATTGCAAACTCCAATCGAAGTTTAACGCCATCCCAGAGCAGGGGCAACGTGTTCCAGAATGGAAGACAGCACGTGAACATTATATTCGACTCCTAATGTATTTGGTATGGTCAATAGAAGTGTATCCGCTTCCTGAATAGCTTCATCCTTAGCTAACTCTTTGATGAGTTGATCCGGCTCTGCCGCATAGCTTCTTCCAAAGATAGCGCGCTTGTCCGCTTCGATATAACCGATCTTATCCGTGCGGTTGTTCTCCTGACCAAAGAAATACCTGTCCTGATCGGTTGTTATGGCAAAGATCGACCTGCTTACCGACACCCTTGGCTCGCGCGGATGTCCTGCTTTTTTCCATGCGTCTTTATATAACCGGATTTGTTCCGCCTGTTGAATATGGAAAGGTTTACCACTTTCATCAAACTTCAGTGTAGAACTTTGCAGGTGCATACCCTTTTCGGCCGCCCACACAGCAGTAGCATTGGAAGCAGCACCCCACCAGATCCGTTCACGTAATCCTTGCGAATGAGGTTCCAGCCGTAACAACCCCGGAGGATTCGGAAACATCGGGTTAGGGTTAGGTTCGGCAAAACCTTTTCCTTTCAACTTATCCAAAAACTCCAGCGTCTTTTTGCGTCCCATGTCTGCATCTGTTTCACCGGCTGCGGGCTGATAACCGAAATAGCGCCAGCCCTCGATCACCTGTTCCGGGGAACCTCTGCTGATGCCCAGTTGCAACCTGCCTCCGGAAATTAAATCCGCAGCTCCGGCATCCTCAACCATATACAGTGGATTTTCATAACGCATATCGATCACACCGGTGCCAATTTCTATTTTGTTGGTTCGGGCACCAATGGCCGACAGCAATGGAAATGGTGATGCCAGTTGAGATGCGAAATGATGTACCCGGAAGTACGCTCCGTCTACACCTATTTCTTCAGCAGCCACGGCCAGGTCAATTGACTGAAGCAACGTATCACTTGCAGTGCGGGCGTTATAGTTTGGATTATTGGCCCAATGCCCGAATGATAAAAATCCTATTTTCTTCATAATGTCTGAGTACAAATAAACTTCTGATGAATGATTAAACAAACAAGTGGAAAGTAAAGTTTGTCTATTCCGTCATTGCTTCGTCACACAAAATAATGTCGTGGCCCCTCAATCCATCCCCAAAAACACCCTTGATCATGAAAGATTATCCACTATCTTTAATAGCGATTTTCCCATCGATCACTGTCTAATTTATAATGGCTTCTAATTTTCTATTCTTAGAGAAAGAATTTCCCATATTATTTAATATCGGTACTGCAGCGGAATACAATCTGTATAATGACCCGGCAATCAGCCTGTTGAAGTTGAGAATATTGGAGGAAAAGATGGTGGACTATCTTTTTGAAGAACATAATCTTGATAAGCCTTACGATAACACACTTCACAATAGAATAAGAGTACTGGAAGATGAAAAGGTATTTCTACCTAATATCGCCAGCCTTATACATGGCATTAAGCATAAAGGGAATGTGGCGGCACATGAGTCCAAAGGTTCATTAGACGATGCCAAGACTATGCTTATGTCTGCCTTCAAGGTGGCCAAGTGGTTTTATCAAACTTATTCCAGCGAAAACAAGAGTATAGCCGAAGTTAAGTTCAGTCTTCCGCCCAACCAGGATTCGCGCCATGCGCTGCATGAGCTGGAGAAAAACTACAAGGCGCTCGAAGAGAAATTCAAAGCACTGCTGATTGAAAAAGAAGCGACAGCTCTTTCGCAAACTCAGGCCAAAGAAATACAGCAACGTTCCGAAGCATCAGCGCGTAACATTGATCTGGATGAAGCAGAAACACGTGAACTGATTGACGCGCAATTACAACAGGCAGGCTGGGAAGTAAACACTAAAGAGCTTAACTATAAACTAAAGAAAACACTTCCTAAGCGCGGCCACAATATGGCCATTGCCGAATGGAAGGTGGGCGATAAGTGGGCTGACTATGCATTGTTCATTGGCACCGATCTGTATGCTATTGTTGAAGCCAAGAAATGGGGTCAGGATATTTCCACCGACTTGCGTCAATCAAAAATATATGCTGGCATAGTGGCCGAAGAAAACGATGCAAAGCTGTTAGGCGAATGGCAAACTTACAAAGCACCTTTTCTTTTCTCTACCAATGGACGGCCATTTCTTGAACAGATCAAAACAAAATCAGGTGTTTGGTTTCTCGATGTTCGGCTGAAAGAAAATACATCACGACCATTACAAGCCTGGTTTTCACCACAAGGTTTGCAGGAGCTATTCACGCGCGACATTACTCATTCCAATAATCGGCTGGCTAATGACAGTCATGATTTTTTAAGAAGTGCTGCCGGACTTCGCCTACGCGATTATCAGATCACCGCCATTGAAAAGGTAGAGCAGGCGATTATTAATGATAAAGACCGCAATCGCGCTTTGTTGGCCATGGCAACAGGTACAGGTAAAACCAGAACCATACTTGGATTGTGCTACCGGTTAATAAAAACCAATCGTTTCAAACGTATTCTTTTTCTTGTTGACCGTACTGCGCTGGGTATACAAGCCATCAATACATTCAGAGATACAAGAGTAGAAGGCATCAATACCTTTGCCGATACGTATCAGATGGAAGAGATGAAGAAGGCAGTGACGGATATTGATACACGCCTTCACTTTGCTACCGTACAAAGCTTAGTAAAGCGATTGTTCTATAAAGATGAAGACAGTGAAGGTGAAATACCAACTATCGATACCTACGATTGCATTATCATTGATGAAGCGCACCGTGGTTACCTGATGGATCGCGAAATCAATGAAACCGATCTTGAATTTAAGAATCAGCAGGACTACATCAGCAAGTACCGCAAGGTGCTCGATTACTTCGATGCCTTCGCTATTGGGTTGACTGCCACTCCCGCTTTACATACAAGACAGATCTTTGGTGAGCCTGTACATTATTACACTTACCGCGAAGCAGTGATTGACGGTTTCCTTATCGATCATGAGCCTCCTTACATCATCAACACCAAACTGAGCGAAGAAGGTATTGTATGGGAGAAAGGAGAAAAGCCGCAGGTCTATGACAAGGAAACCAACACCATCAAAGAACTGGACGCACTGGAAGACGAACTGAAAATAGAAGTAGAGCAGTTCAATAAACTCGTGCTCAACGAATCGTTTAACCGCACGGTTATCGAGCAGTTGGTAAAATACCTCGATCCCGAAAGTGAAGAAAAGACGCTGGTATTCGCGGCATCCGATGCACATGCCGATACCATCGTGCAGTTATTCAAAGAAGAATTCAAAAAGATAGGAATAGAACCGGGTGATAATGCCATTCAGAAAATCACTGGCAAATCATACGATCCGCTGGAGCTGATCAAGCTCTTCAAGAACGAGAAGTTTCCCAACATTGCAGTTACCGTTGATTTACTCACTACAGGTATCGATGTACCTGCCATCTCCAACCTGGTGTTTATGCGCAGGGTGAAGTCCCGCATATTGTATGAGCAGATGCTTGGCCGGGCCACACGCTTATGCGAACCCATTGGCAAAGAAGCATTCAAAATCTTTGATGCCGTGCGTATCTACGAAGCGCTGGAAGATTTCACCAATATGAAACCTGTGGTTATAAAACCCACCACCTCATTCGAAGAGTTAGCCGGTGAGATCAATCATTTTAAAAATGATGAAGACCGCCTCAAACAACAGGTAGAACAAATCATTGCCAAGCTACAGCGCAAGAAGAACAAGATAACTGATCAGGCCGATGAGCGATTCAAATTCAATGCGGATGGCAAAGATGTAGAAGCATACATCAACATGCTGAAAGAGCTGCCCGTGCACGAATCCATTCAGGCTATTGTGAAGTCTGCCGAGCTATGGAAGTTTCTGGATGAATTCAAACCTGCACCTGCTTATCAGTTTGTATCCCAACATCAGGACGAAGCCCGCGAACCATCACGCGGTTATGGCAAAGCAGGCAAGCCGGAAGATTACATCGAAGGCTTTCGCAAGTTCATTCAGGACAATGCCAATAAGATTGCTGCTATCAGTGTCATCTGCAACAAACCTACCGATCTCGATCGCCAGTCATTAAAAGAACTATACATGCTACTGGATGGAGCAGGCTACACACCCCTCAATCTGCGCCACGCATGGAAGGCCGCAAAGAATGAAGACATTGCCGCTGACATTATCTCTTTCATTCGCACACTATCATTGGGTAGCAACCTCGTAGATCATGAAACACGCATACGCAATGCAGTAAACAAAATACGCAAGTCAAAAACGTGGAACAGAACGCAGGAGAAATGGCTCGATCGCTTTGAAGCCCAGCTCATTCACGAAACCATTTTACGCAAAGAAGACCTGGATAAACCTCCCTTCACCGAAGAAGGTGGTTTCAACAGATTAAATAAGATATTTGAACAACAATTGGAAACCATATTGAGTGACATCAACAACAACCTTTATCAGGATGTCGGATAAGTATTTTAAATGATGCAGTTCATTGGGCTAAAGCCCTTATACGAAGAGAATTATAATTGCCACGGGCTTAAGCCCGTGGCAATAAGAAATAAAATGTAATGGGCTTTAGCCCAATATGAAGCTGTCTATCAGCAATAAAGCAAGTCCCGATAGGGACGATATGTAGGTAAAAGGTAATAACGATTAAACAAAGTCCCGTAGGGACGATACATGAGCGCAGAAGAAATTGCTAACAAACTATGGAGACTATGTGACATCCTTCGCGATGATGGTGTTACCTATCACCAATACCTGAATGAACTCACCTATATCTTATTTCTCAAACTCAGTGAAGTAAAAGAATTTAAAGAAGACATACCGAATGAATACCGCTGGTCGAAGCTAATCGGCACCAGCGATAACAAAGAGCTGTTTGATCTCTATCGCGATATGCTGGCCAACATATCTACTAAAGCGAAGAACGCTACCATCACCGAGATTTACACCAACGCCAGCACCACGCTGCGCAAGCCGGTAAACTTAAGAACATTAATCACTGCCATTGATGGCATCGATTGGTTTGAAGATACCGAGCGCGATAAGATTGCTACCATTTATGAGAACCTGCTGGAACGGAACGCAGGCGAAAAGAAAAGTGGTGCAGGCCAATACTTCACACCTCGCACACTGATTAATGTCATGGTCGATCTGGTAGTACCAAAGGTGGGTGAGCGATGGAATGATCCTGCTGCCGGAACATTTGGTTTCATGATTGCTGCCGATCAATACCTGCGTGAGAAGACGGACAACTATTTTGCGCTGAGTGCCAAAGACAAAAAGTTTCAGGTAGAGAAAGCCTTTAGCGGAAGTGAACTCGTGCAGGATGCACATCGCCTTGCATTGATGAATGCCAAGCTTCACGGCATGGAAAGTGACATACACATGGGTGATACACTCAGTGAAGTAGGTAAGAAGATGAACGGCTATGATGGAGTACTTGCCAACCCGCCCTTTGGCACTAAGAAAGGTGGCGAGCGCCCCAGCCGTGATGACTTAACCTACCTGACCAGTAATAAGCAACTAAACTTCCTGCAACACATCTACCGCTCGCTGCACAAGCGCGGTGGTGCACGTGCTGCTGTAGTATTGCCCGACAATGTATTGTTTGAAGATGGCGATGGCCAGCGCATACGTAAGGACCTGATGGATAAATGTAACCTGCATACCATACTGCGCTTGCCCACCGGTATCTTCTATGCACAAGGCGTAAAGACCAACGTACTCTTCTTTGAGCGTGGCACTACCGAAACCGGCAATACCAAAAACATCTGGTTCTATGACCTTCGCACCAACATGGAAAGCCTGGGCAAGCGCAATCCGTTAGTAAGAGAGCACTTTGCCGAATTTGTATTGGCTTACACAGGTGGTGTTGATCTAAAGAAAGTGCAAAGTAAATATGATGGCAAAGTAAGTGATAAAAAGCGTGAGAAAATTACTGACCCACGCTGGCAGGTATTTACACGTGAAGCAATTGCAACAAAGAATGATTCATTGGACATTGGTTTGATTGCGGATGAAAGCTTAGGTAATAATGGTGGTGGCGATGATCCTATTGCATTGGCTAATGCAGCAAAGAATGAATTGACAGCGATAATGAAAGAATTGGATTTGATTATTGAGGAGCTTAGATAATGGAGGACTTACCAAAAACTTGGCAGATTAAGAAAGTTAGCGACTTGATGACCGAAGTAAAGGATAGGATTGTTCCGACTGAATCGAATGCCACAAATTATGTGGGTCTTGAGCATATACAAAGTTATGGAAAACTTATAGGCAGAGGTGATTCGAATGACGTAAAAAGTACGAAGACTGTATTTAAAACAAATGACGTACTCTATGCGAAACTAAGACCATATTTAAATAAACATGTCGTTGCTAACTTTGATGGTGTCTGCTCAACAGATATTCTTGTGTACCGAAATCCTAATACAAACACTTCTAAGTTATTTAATTATTGGCTCGATCTAGAATCGAGTATTAAGCTCATTAACGCGGAAGCAAAGGGGATTAACTTACCAAGAGTGTCTGCTTCAATATTAAATTCATTTGAAATTCCTGTTCCACCTGATAATGAACTTAGCAGCATCATAGCTAAGTTAGATACCTTGTTTGCGCACCTCGATCAACTCAAAGCCCGCCTTCAAAATATACCCACACTACTCAAACAATTTCGCCAGGCTGTGCTTACGCAAGCAGTTACTGGTAAGTTAAATGATGGCCAATTAAAATTATTTACAATTGAGCATCTAACCAATTTTATTGGTAGCGGAGTAACTCCTAGAGGGGGTAATGAAAATTATTTCAAAGAGGGAATACCGTTTATTAGAAGTATGAATGTATATCCCGAAGGACTTTATTTAGAAAACTTGGCTTTTATAACTAAAGAAATGCATGACGATATGTCAAGATCAAAAATAAAAGATAAGGATGTGCTTCTTAATATTACTGGTGCATCAATTGGGAGGGCAACTTACATACCACAGGGATTTGGTGAAGGGAATGTTAATCAACATGTATGCATTTTGAGATGCAATGAAAAAATCATTCCTGAATTTTTAGCCATTTATCTTAATTCTAACGAAGCTCAGTCTTACATCATGGGAACACAGGTAGGAATGACTCGTCAGGGGTTAAACTATTCTCAAATAAGAGCAATGCCTATTCCGGTTCCAGAGGTCAAAGAACAAAATGAAATCGTCCGCAGAGTAGAATCACTATTTGCTGTAGCCGATCGCATCGAAGCCAGCTACCATACATTACAAGAAAAGATTGATCATCTGCCACAGGCCATTTTGAGTAAGGCGTTTCGGGGGGAGTTGGTAACTAGGTCATAGCTCTTATTATAGCAAGAATGAAAAATGCAGTTACAAAACCTGGTTTACGTATCGAGAAATCGCTCAACTCATCAGGCGTCCTGCAAAGCATTTCAAAAATACCGCTGCTTCGGGAAGACGACTATTTCATTGTTGACATTGGCTTGGATGGTGATGCACCCAAGCAATTTATCAAAGCCTACTTCTATGAGCCGGATAGTAGCGTGCGGAAGAAGAGCCGGAAAACCTGGCCTTCGTTCATTGCCAAAAGCGCAGAAAAGTGGTATCCGCACGAATCGGTTGTCGAATACATGATCAACCGGGTTGGCATTGAATTGGGGTTGAATATGAATGAGGTAAAATTGGTGGTGGCCAATACACAAATTCGTTTTTTAAGTCGCTATTTTCTCGGTACCAACGAAGTGCTGGTGCACGGAGCAGAGATTTGTGGCGAATACCTGGACGATCACCGGCTGGCCTCAGAGATTGCCAACAACAGGAAGACCTCGCGAGAGCTGTTTACATTTGAGTTTATCTGTAAAGCGATTAACTACGTTTTTCCTGAAGCGAGCGAGCAGCTTACATTGGATTTGGTAAAGATGATTACTTTTGATGCCATAGTGGGGAATAACGATCGCCATTTCTACAACTGGGGAGTGGTGAACAACGTCAAACAACGTGTCAAAATCCCCAAATTTGCACCTATTTATGATTCTGCACGGGCTTTGATGTGGAACGAAAGCGAAGCCAACATCGTTAAACATCACGCTCATAGTAAGATGGAAGGAAAAAAATTGATAAATTACATTGATCAGGCAAAGCCCAGAATAAGTATCGAAAACAATTCAGATTTGAATCATTTTGAGCTGGTGGGCTCCATCAGACAGATAAGTGAAGAATATGCAGGTGTTATTGAGAAATTAGTTTCCAAATCGAATGAAGAGCGCGTTATTAAAATGCTGGGAGAGGAAATTTTCAGGCATTTTAGTTTACCTAGAAAGGAATTGATTTCCTTTGTTTTGAAGAAGAGATTTGAGGCGTTAAGAAATTTGGTATGATTAAGAAAATATTCAATTGGTTTAGTAAAGGTGAAGAGGAAGTAACTCTCCATTTACCTAAAAATGAAAAAACCATATTCACACTCAAGATTGATAATGTGGAAGTGGGAAAACTTCGCTGCGAAAATAGTGTCTGGGAATTTGTCTATTCAGATGAATTTAAAAATGAATACTACCAGGATTATAAGCGAATTGCCGGATTTCCTGAGCTGGATAAAGTGTATAAAAAGGAAACGCTATGGCCCTTCTTTCTGGTGCGTATACCCGGGCTGAAGCAACCTGCCATCAAAGAAATCATTGATAAAGAAAATATCGATGCAGAAAACGAAGCTGCTCTATTGAAACGTTTCGGTCAAAAATCGATAGCCAATCCCTACGAATTGATTTCGAATTAGATTGCATTAGTATTTGATCATATAGAAGCCTGAGACTTTGCTCAGGCTTCTATATGTCTATTTTAGCAAGGTAAAAGAACTCTAATTGAAGTCAATGATTACCTTGCAGTAACACATAGGCAAATCAGCACTTTTCTACAATTACTTCAACCATTAGCTTATGACTATCTTATTGCTAAATCCGGACGAAAACCAATTGAGGTTAGATGCTGATATTCTTTCCGTATTTAGAAAAGTACAGGATACAAAGAAAGAGATTCAACAAGGTATGACTCCTTCCGCCATTGCAGAAATTGTATCCGATCATCTGATCAAAATTGTTAAAGATGATTTTGAGAAGCATAAAGAGAAGAAATAAAACGAAAATAAATAATCAGGCAAACGGGCTACCTAAAAAAGGTAGCCGTTTTATTTTATATTTAATCATAGAAGCATTAAAGTCCTTTTGCTTAACTGGAAAAGAGAAAACACATTTAACCACTACAAAATCAATTACTTGCTGATTATATTAATCCCTTCAACGAAATAGATATTGTAGTAACAACTATGCCTAAGTCACCATTAAAAGTACCAAAGCTCCTCAGCGGCCTTGTCACACAATCACTGGAGCACATCTCCCGAGAAGTGTTTAGTAAGTATGCCTCATCAATTACCCAATTGGTGGAGAAGTCATCAGGTGTATATGCACTGTATGACGAAGAAGAGCTTTACTATGTAGGCCGTGCTACCCAACTACGCAGGCGCGTAAAGCAACACCTCACCGACAAACACGATGCAAGCTGGACACACTTCAGCATCTACCTCATCAGCAACGATGAACACATCGGTGAAATTGAATCACTATTAGTTCGCATTGCCAATCCAAAAGGCAACTCCGTAAAGCCCAGAGGAAAAGATTCAAGAGAAATGCACAAGCAACTTGAAAAACTAATTAAAGAAAAACATCGTGAAGAACTGGCGGGTTTACTTTCCAAGCGGCTTGTAAAATTGAAAGGCACAGATCCTCAGAAAAAGAATTTAAAAGGATTAGTATCAAAAAGAACACGCATCTACCGAACACACAAGGGAGTGGAATACAAAGCAATCCTTGCTCCGTCAGGCACTATCCTTTTTAAAGGAAAGAAATATACGTCACCCACAGCAGCAGCAAAAGTGGCAACAAAATGGACATCCGTAAACGGCTGGCGTTTTTGGCGCATTCTTAACAGGAAAAACGAATGGGTGAGGTTGGCTGATTATCAGTGATCGATTAAAAGATTAATAGAATTTCTTCATCTCCCCAATTACCCGTTTCATTTCATTTTTAAAATGGGCTGGCTTCTTTATCTCAATCCCATCTGCATAGCTCAGCAGAATGGATTTCAGTTCGTAGTTAATAATCAGGTTTAGCCGGATAATCATGCTGCCATCTTTATTCTTCTTGGTAATCTCCTGGTTGAAATGAATCGGTTTTGAAAGGATGTAGGGAACTGATTGCTTGTGGACTTTGATCTCAATGGTTTCGGGCTTAGCGCCTTCAGGTACTGAAACACCGATTAGAAATTTGAAATATTCGTTGGGATCAAATAAATCGTTTCTCACATATTCTTGCTGTGACGGTTTGATCTTTTTTATACGGTCGAGCGCGTAGATCGTAATTCGTTTTGCCTCATGTTCTCGTCCAAACAAAAACCATCGGTTTCTAAATTCCTTCAGTAAATAAGGGTGTACAATTCTTTCGGTAGCATTTAGCTGTGAGTAGGGCTGATAGGAGACTCTTAATGCTACTCTTCCTTTGGTTGCTTCTAAGAGATCGTTGATGTATTCATGGCCCGATGAGATGGTGTGTTTTTCAAATTGGACAATCGTAATGACTTCGGATATATTGGCATGAATACGGTTCTCCAGTTTTTTGATGATAGTATCCACTTCTTCGAGAAGCTCAAAGTTGTCTACTTCTTTTAAAATATCAATTGCCTTTTTCAATGACGCTACCTCTTCGGCATCAAGAATTATTTCTTTAATAGAAAACCGGTGCTTGTAGTAATAATGACCGTCAGCCCTCTCTGGTCTATGAAGAGGTGCTCCCTTCTCTTCTAAATAATTGAAGTATCTGAACAGGGTACGTTGATCAATGGGGCTGCTTCCCGTTTCATCAGCAATCTTACTAATCAGTTCTTTTGAAGTCCATTTCCGGTTGTTGGAGAAAAGCTTATCGAGTACCTCAATACGTTCTTCCTGATTACGTGTGCCTGCCATTAAGTGGTTTTAAACTCAATTTAGCATTTTTTAGTGTATGACATACAATGTCACAGGCGGGGTAGACCTTTGGTTTACCTGCAACACTAAAAGCACGATAATATGGCTACTTTAAATTACACACAACGACTTAAAAATCTTCAAACCCGTAAATTCAATCAGCGGCTGAATGAATCTGCGCTGTCTAATTCATTTGATCGCTACGACATTCCTGAGAATGTGAAATACATGGTGGAGTCGATGCGACCTATTGACAAAAAGTACAACGATGCAACATTGCAGGCATCCGAAAATGTGCGCACCCATCTGGAGCGGGAGTTGAGATTGCATTTCGGTCGCGACTATAGAACTCAGGGGTCAGTGATCTGTGGTACAAACATCCAATTGCATAGTGACATCGACTTACTGAGCATCATAGCCAGGTACTTTTACCTGCATCCTGAGCTGCCCAATACTGATCCTTATACGGACTCAGACCCGGCAGTGGATATTGAACAACTACGAAGCCAGGCCGTAAAGATCATGAAAACGTATTATGATACTGTTGATGATTCTGGAGCAAAAAGTATTTTGATCTACAATAAGAATCTAAGACGGAAGGTGGACATTGTATTTGCCTACTGGTATAATACATCCGATTATCATAAAACCAATGACGAATACCATCGCGGAGTTCAGTTATATGATTTTGTTTCAAGGGTGAAGCAAGGAGCTGACTATCCCTTTGCACATATTCGGAATGTGAATTGGAAAGGAGATAGCACCAATGATGGATCAAGGCGAGGTATCCGGCTTCTGAAGAACCTGAAGGCAGACTCTGATTATAAAATTGACCTGTCCAGCTTTCAGCTAACTGCCATCGTGCACGCTATAGAAAATAGCAAACTCAATTACAGCACCGGATCGGAATGGACGATTGCCAAGGCAGTCTCGGATGAAATGAAAATGATCATTGAGCTTCCCTCTTATCGACAGCGGGTGAAAAGTCCTAATGGTACAGAGTATCCCTTTACGGACGATAAGACTGTTCCGGAAATCAAGAAACTGAAGGCAGATCTTGATGAGTTGCTGGTTGATACCGCGAAGGAGTTGCACAGTCAGATTGTTAACAGGGCCATACTTACTTACTAAACTTATGAAGAAAAAACTGTTTATAGGCTCTTCTACGGAAGAGTTAAAGTTAGCCCAGGCAGCGAAGGCATTACTTGATGCTGACTTTGATGTGACCATCTGGAATAATCCACTTTGGGAGAGTGCAGTGTTTAAGATCAATCAGAATTTTCTGTCGGACTTAATGAAGGCTACTCTGATGTATGACTACGGCATTCTGTTAGGTACTGCCGATGATAAGTTAGAGTACCGGGGCACCGAAGTATTACAGCCACGTGACAATGTACTTTTCGAACTTGGGCTTTTTACAGGCAGGCTTGGGCAATCCAAAGTAGCGTTGATTACGGAGAAGACCGTCAAGTTCCCGTCCGACCTGCAAGGAATCACGCTAGCACGTTTCGAAAAGACGGACTCGTTAAGTTTTATTACAGCGGTTCAACAGGTGGGGTCTGTGTTCAAGGGTAGCTCAGATTCAGAAGTTAACTTTTTTCCTTCCGTTACACTTGCAGCCGTCTATTTTGAAAATCTTCTTCGCCCGATATGTAAGTACGTGATTGAAAATCGTGGCTTTGAGGTCGATGGTGAGAACTACTCAAAGTGCAGAGTCAGGATCATCATTCCCCGCAAAATCAGTGAAGACGTAAATATTCAATTTCAAAAACTGAAAGCATCTTATATTATGAAGGAGGTATCATTTAAGTATGCAGGCCGCCCACGCCACATCAGCATTGATACTCGTATTAACGATAATACATTGGAATTCGTGGATTTCCCAACAATTATTACGGGAATAAATCACGCGATCTCGAACCTGATGCCCAATGATTTTAACGCACTATCTCAAGATTATGAAGCTATACTAGAGAGGGAATTGAGCCGGTTTGCTACGACCTTAAAGCTTCTTTTAGTAAAGAATGATTTTGAGGAAATGGTGGTAATTGAAAGGAAAGACAATAGATAAAGTTCTCATGCAGGAAGTATTTCATCCTTTCAATCACTAACGGAATGCGTTCAATGATTGCACTAGTGATGCGTCAAGAGGTCACTAATCGATATTAATGTTTCTGTGGCCCGAAGAACTCAGATAATAGATGAGCATCCTGCTGGCTTGTTAGCTTCCCTCATCACACGTTTTAGATTTACTAATGTTAGCAATTCATAGTCGATAAAGAAAGTTCTTCTTAGAATCGTTAGTCGTGGGCGTAGATTTAGTGGTTGGCACGTAAGTTTTGGGGGTAATGGCATAAAAGTGTCATTACTAAATTTGATATTTGTGTATTTGTGTATCAAAAGGAAAGTACTATCTTTAATTAGCCTTGTAGAAAGGGTTGCTAAACAAACGAGCATGGGCCTAAGCGGCAAATCAGCAATACCCAATCTGGAAAAGATTGGAAACTTAATAATCTATCTTGTTGATGAAATTGAAAGGAAACATCGACAAAAACTCTATCTCACCAAGCTTCTCAAGCTCATTTACATCATCGATGAAACAGCTGTAAAAGAAACAGGAGCGCCTGTAACTGGTTTGGAATACAGGGTATGGAAAATGGGGCCGGTAGCATTTGATGTTTATAAAGACCTGAAGCACGAAAACAGTGATCAGCTATCGGTTTACGCTGAGGCAAAAACAAGTGGCGATTCAGCACAGATCACCTCTGTAAATCGGTTTGACGATTCTGAGTTTTCAGATTATGAAATGGAATTGATCGACAAGATCATTGATCAATATGGGTATTATCAGAAAGATGAACTGATTAAATTACTTCACGAAGAAGGTAGCCTTTGGCACAAGATCGTTGAAGTAAATCATCTCGAACAGACATTTAAAAATGAGAACACGTCACATTATAAAATAGATTTTTCTGAACTTATCAAAAGCGATCCGCTTAAACTCAACGTATTTAAGACAGCCCAGGAATCGCTAAAGCTTTGATCTGTGTTCTTACCTCCGAATATTTTACTTATCAAAGGATTTGACTTCGAACGCGAGGGCACTGTTCCGAAGGATAAGTTTATGATTGTGATCCTGCAAACGGGTACGGATGCGATCATCGCTCCGCTTACTACATCGGTGGATTATATTCCCGACACTCATAAAGGTAAACGCTGTGTAATGGATGTGCCATCAAGGCTGCACTGCTATTTCATTCCAAAAAGTTACGAAATTGGTAAGGGTGGCTTTTCTTTTAGTAAGGATACTTATATTCAAGTTCAAGGCAATCTTGCCAAACGAAGTATTTCGGACTTATCGAAGAAATATCAACTTTCTGCTTCGCTTATAGATCAACTCACAGACATTGAGTATAGTGATCTTCTGTATTGCATTTATAAAAGTCAATTTGTCCCGCGTGGTGTACGTAGGGCAATTGAACCTATTCTGCAAAAGTTGGAAAAGGAAAGAATTTCGTAGCCGTTACCATTTCTATTGTGACTGACATAAGTTGTCAGTCATCAAAATTACCTTCACATATCCCTGGTCTGCCCGGGAAATGGGGCAGGATGTTTAACCCATTTAAATGTTAGATTATGGATCTATCCACAAAGAGAGATCAGGTAACAGTTTGTAAAGGTGATACCTGCCTGACTGTTGTCGGAGAAATGGCAAAGGTATTGGCCTTTGTTGCCATCGTTGGTGTAGCAGTAGCAACTGTTAGTCAGGTGGTAAAACTTCTCAAGTAAATTTTGAGAGCCTGATTAACGTCAGGCTCTTTTAAAACCATAATTTATGAGCGCTACAGCAATCAGTAATCTCGAACGTAATCTCAATGAGATTGTCGACAATTTAGAAAACATCAAACGTATGTCGCGATCAGATGGCGACCTGGATAAAATACGTAGAAAAGCTTCTCATGCACTAGATGCAACGGAACGAGCAAAGAGGGAAATCCATCATTTAAAAAAAGCCTCCCGCTAAGCACACCAATCTGCGCCAAACCACACATCGCCTTGCTCTCATGTTCCTGTGGTGCAATCCAAAACAAAAACATTCAACACGATGGACTATACCCACCACTAGTAGCATAACACCTTTCAGAGTTAAATGCAAATCAATTAGTAAATACCATCTCATCACTTACACCTCCCCTCTCTTTTCTAAAAGAGAGGGGCCGGGGGTGAGTTATATTACCCCTTACGTACGTAAATCGACTTGAGCGCCATAGCGCCAAAGCCATCTACCTTACAGTCAATGTTGTGATCTCCGCTGGTGAGTTTTATGTTTTTCACTTTGGTGCCCGCCTTAATGGGCCTAAGCGCACCTTTCACAGGTAAGTCTTTGATTAGTACAACCGTATCACCATCCTGCAACACATTGCCGTTGGCATCTTTGACGATTACTGAATCCGTATCTACGGTAGTGTTGGCCGTTTCGGCAGGTTCGTCAGGGTTCCACTCGTGGCTGCATTCCGGGCACATCATAGACGTGCCGGTAGGATACCCATAGGGAGACTTGCATTGGGGGCATTGCGTTGATTCGGGCATGTGATAATTTTTTTGCAAAGATACCCAAAGGTTTCAGTCTTCACGTGAAAGGATAAAACAATGAACAGGATGCCAGCCGCGTTGACTTTGAATTCCTATGCACCTCCCGCTTCTAATGGTGAGCAACCGGGGGTGAGGTTGCTGCCATCTTCCAAATCCCAACAATACGCTCCTTCAAACTCACCGGCTTCATCACACGCACATCAGCACCATAGCTCAGTATAAGTTGTGTCAGCTCCGGATTAGGTATGAGTTTTAAGGAGATCACCAGCCCTTCCGCATCCTCGCGCAAGGTAGCCTGCGTGTGATGCAGGTGATGCGTTTTAATATACGGAGCCATAAGGGGCGAAAACCAAAGTACAATCTCTTCAGCAGCGCCATTCCCAAGTGTCACCCGATCGTATGCTCAAAATAGTGCAGCAGATCTTTATCCGTATACGGCTTATAAGCCACCTTCATACGCGCCACCGTTGCCGTGGCTGTCTTACAGGGAGTAAAGATTACCGCTACCGCTAAAGATCGCCCGGGCAAAGAAATTACCCTCGATCAGATACTCTAGCGTAGTATGAAACACATAAGAATAAAGACTGCTGCATCTGAAATAAGTGCAGCCTCTTTTATTTATACTTTTTTACAATCAACACGTTAATGATTAGCTTACCCACTCCTGTGTGCAATACAATATCACCTGATGCAATCAAAGAACAGAACAGCATACGATCAATTAAATCTCCACTGGGGAAGTATCATCACATCGCCTCCCCTCTTTCCCAAAAGAGAGCGGCTGGGCATTGCTTATCAAAGCTTTAACATACATAAGGTGAGTTGCTATCCATTCACCGCTATTAATCCATCTTAAAAGAAACATCAGCAAGAAGAGCAGAAAACCATTGGAAGTACCTGTTTAAAAAAATACATTTGAAAACCAGCCCTCCCTGTTCCGGAGCCGGGAGTATAAACTGAACAAATACACAGAATGAGGATAAAAAAGATAAGTATAACCGCATTAATGATCATCAGCCTGGTGGCATACACCAACGCGCAACAGCCAGATAGCGCAAAAGAAGTAAGCGCAATAAAACAACTGGTAACCAATTATGAAGAAGCCTGGAATCGCCATGACAGCAAAGGGCTGGCAAGTCAGTACGATGAAAATGCCACGTGGGTAAATTGGTTTGGCGCCTACTACAAAGGAAGAGCCGACATCGAGAAGCACTACGCCACCGTACACAACAGTTATTTTAAAACATCGCACTACTATACGCGGGCGGTGGAAGACGTTACGTTTGTGAAACCCGATGTAGCCATCGCACATGTACGTACCGGCCTTACCGGAGATGAACGATACCCGGGCCAGACCTTTGAATTCCGAAGAACAATAGTGCTCACCAGGCACAGTGGCAAATGGCTCATCCTGGCAGGGCAGAATGCCAAGCTGGTAGATAAGCCTTAAATAGAAATGGGTGAAGTTCGCGCAAGCAGACAGAACACCGCTGCTTGCGCTGATCGTTTATTCAGGATTGCTTATCAGGATCCCCGCTGCTTCATTCAGCAGTGAGTTGCCTGTACTGCACCAGCGGCATCCGGAATTCATTCACAAAGTACTGCTGCACCAGTTTCTTCATCGCCATCCAGCATCCACATCCGGAGGCCAGGGATATCCTGGTTGACTTAGATCATGCAAACATAGCATGTCATCTCCTAAGAGAGGGCAGTTAGCAGCGGGTAGGGGATAAAACTTTCCAAAAAGAAAAGCATATTCCTTCATTCAATCCGCTAACTTGGTAATCGCAACCCTACGCTTATGAAAATTCTGCTGTCGCTGTTATCCCTGCTTATTTCAACTTGCCTCTTCGCACAAACACCCACCGAAACATATCCCCTTGATCCGGCATCGGAAGAACAGCCCGGTGTACCGAAAGGCGAACTACTGAAGTTTACGTTTGATGCCTCCCAGGTATTTCCCGGCACTACGCGCGAGATCAGCGTGTATGTGCCCGCTCAATACAAAGGCGATCAGGCGGCCTGCGTCTATGTGAACCAGGATGGCATTCAATGGAAAGCTCCAACCGTATTGAATAACCTCATTCATAAAAAAGAAATACCAGTGACCATCGGCATCTTCGTGACGCCAGGAAAAGTGGTGGCCCGGAACAAAGACACCGAGATGGACCGCTTCAACCGCAGCTTTGAGTACGATGGCGTGAATGGCAACTATGCGCGCTTCCTGCTGGACGAAATTTTTCCGTTTGTAGAGTCGCAGAAAACAGCAGACGGCCGAAGTATCCGGCTTTCGAAAAATGGAAATGACCGCGCCATTGGCGGATCGAGCAGCGGTGCAGTATGTGCGTTCACTGCAGCATGGGAACGGCCCGAAGAGTTTTCAAAAGTGTTCAGCGCCATCGGCACTTACACCGGCCTTCGCGGTGCCGACCACTATGCTATTCTCGTGCGCAAATATGAACCCAAACCGATCCGCATTTTTTTACAGGATGGCTCCAACGACCTCAACATCTATGCGGGCGACTGGTGGAAAGCGAATGAAGCGATGGAACGCGCACTCACCTTTGCCGGCTATGATGTAAACCACGTGTGGGGTGAAGGCGCTCACAGTGGAGCACATGGCACAGCGGTATTTCCGGCAGCGATGAGGTGGCTGTGGCGCGACTATCCCAAACCGGTTGAACCGTCTCCAACTAAAAATCAATTTCTCAGCGATATCCTGATTCCAGGTGAAGGATGGCAGTTGGTAGGTGAAGGATACGGTTTCACGGAAGGGACAGCTGTTAATGCAAAAGGGGAAGTTTTCTTTCATGATATTCCCAACGCCAAAACGTATAAAGTAAGCGGAGAGGGAAAACCAGAACTGTATAATCCCGATTCCAAAAAAGCAAGCGGAGCAGCTTTCACAACAGCCGGGGAGATGGTGACCATTACCGGTGGCTGGTCGGAGCCGCCAACGAAACAGGTGCACCGGTATAAAACACCCACACGCTATGAAGTGGTGGCCGATGAAACTCCGGGCAATGATATTACCGTGTCCTACAAGAATAATATTTACGTCACGTCACCCGATGGCCGCGAGAAGCCCAGCAAGATCTACCTGATCAAACCAAACGGTGAGCGTATAGTCGTTGACGAAGGACTGAAGTTTGCGAACGGCCTGTGCCTGTCGCCAGACCAGACACAGTTGTATGTAACCGAGTCTGCGTCACATTGGGTGTGGGTATTCCAGGTGCAGGCAGATGGTACGCTGAAACATAAACAGAAATACGGATGGCTGCACGTGCGTGACGCTGACGACAACGCGTGGAGCGATGGCATCAAGTGCGACCGCGAAGGAAGGATATACGTCACCACCCTTAGCGGTATCCAGGTAATGGATCAGCTGGGAAGAGTGAATGCCATCATCCCCACACCAAAAACAAAAGGACAGGTTTCCAATCTTTGTTTCGGTGGTTCCAATTTCGACATCATGTATGTATCGGTTCATGATAAAGTTTTCCGTAGGAAAGTGAGAGTAAAGGGAGTGAATGGATTTGAAAGTCCCGTGAGACCTCCACAGCCGAGGATGTAGCTTGCCTTCGAGCAGGTGTTGTAAAAAACGCAAGGCATTAGCCAGTGCTACGCCTGTGCGGTTAAACTAAAAAGCTGTTTCACCAAAATTTAATTCATGGAAGAAAACCATGCCCTCCAAAAAGGAGAACCGATGACCTGACATACTGCAACAAATAAACACTACTGAAATGAGTCGATATGACTTTGCGTCAGGCCACAACAGCCTGACGCTTTTTTTTCATACACATTGATCGTTGTGCTCGTTATGTGCATGAATAGTTTCTGCGAGCGATCTTTATTTCCCCTCAAACCTCACCCCTGCTTTTATAGCTACCGGCAAACTATTAGTAGCCGGCACCAGCGGACAGGAGTATTTATGATTATACGCACAATAGGGATTGTACGCTTTGTTGAAATTAATGATCAACACATTGCCTTCCTTGGGGATACGTATATCCAGGTAACGGCCTCCGCCATAGCTTTCGTTACCTGTAGTTTCATCAGTAAAAGGAAGAAACAAATAGTCGCTATATTCAGGTAGTTCCCTCAGTGTTTTGGATTGATATAACGTGAGCGCACATTGCTTTCCATTCAGTTCAAAATGGGCTATTGCAAATGACCGCTCCTCACTGGCTCGCGAACCGGTAGTTGGCAACAATACATAAGGTGCATCGGGTGTAAGAGTAAGATGTGCTACTACCGCATAACGTGCATCAATGGAAAAGAAGTCATGTTGCTTAAACTTCTTCAGATCACCTAGTAGTAATGGCGAGGTGGATTTGTCTTTATATTCTTTGTTCAGTTCCTGCTGAAAAGCTTCCGTTTCTTTTATCACAGCAGCAGTGTCTACCTGAGCTACACCTATTAATGGCAATAAGAATAAAATGAAGAGGGTCAGTTTTTTCATAGGAGGTAAAGATAACCTCATCCTTCACCAGGAAAAAGTGCGATAGCCACAAAATGAAACCCGCACGATGCAATCAAAGAACAAAACAAAGAAGAGTATGTACATCTTTTCATAGCTATATACCTATGTGCGCCAACATATTCACCACCCCGCTCTCACGCTCCTATGGCCCAATACAATAAACACAACGCGGTGGGTTGCCACCCACCGCCAATAATATAACACCCTCCGGTTGAATACATCATCAATCAAATAGAAAATCTTCAATAAGAAATAGAAAATATCATCTCATCATTTATATCTCCTCTTTCTTATCAAAGAGAAGGGGCCGGGGGTGAGTTGCAATACCGAAATAAAAAGTCCAAAACCCGCAAAAAGCAACCTGCGAAATCAGAACAAAAACACACTACCGCCCTTCAAGCCTTCCCTAAGTGTGACCTAAAGTCTTCCCTAAGACTTTTAAGAGCCAGACGATCAATGCCTCAAAACCAGCAAAACACCCAAGCCACAATCCATCCGGGAGGTAAAGGATTATTGATGAATGTGAATGTTTTTACGCACAAGATAAGAACCACCATCTCATCATTGCTATACACCTGATGTGCGCCAACACACTCACCACATTGCTCTCATATTCCAATGGCAACCAGTTTGTACACATATCTATCAAACAGAAATCTTCAACAAGAAATAAATCTCATCACCTACACCTCCCCTCTCTTACCAAAGAGAGAAGGCCGGGGGTGAGTTAATCCTGCTTTATTATTTTTGTCAGGTATAACGATACAACAACCTCAAAACCAAAATGAATAAACTATGAAAACCAATTAACTATCATTCAGGTCGCTATTGATTACTATTTTGATGGGCACATGGGCTCTTCACGTGCAGGCCGGAGACCCGGGAGAAAAGCTAAGAAAAATATAGTAGGCACATGGCAGTTCTCCCATCACTGGAACTCCTACAAGAACAACGGAGAACCCGGAACAAAGAGCACTAACCCCGCGATGTTACAAACTGCCTATACGTTTTACGAGGATGGCTATGTAGTCATCTGGTCGCTGGACCCGATCACAAATAAAATGGTTACTACGCGTTATACCTGGGGCATCGTATACATAGAAAACAACAAAGGCAAAAAAGTAGCCACCATAAAAATTCTTGACTCCGCCATCGATCCAAAAAATCAACAAGCTATTGAGATCTCCACCAGCGGAAAATCATACTATATAGTCCAGCATTCAAAGACCTTCCTGTCATGGATACCCATTCCAAAAAATGGCAGCATCAACAGCCGCGACAACCAGAATACCTTCAAAAAAATCACCTCCACCCCACCCAGCGTTGAACAAGGATTATAAACTACTCACACGAACTTTCCCACTCTTAAGAAAGAGAGGGACCGGTGGTGAGTTGTTACAGAGCCCCAGCACACATAAAGTCCAGCTCACCGAAGCTTCAGCGCAGGTAAGTATTGCTTACGTCAACTTCCATCACATCCCCACACAATTCCGTATTCCTCCCCTCTGTCTTCATCTCTACACCTCCCCTCTCTTTCTTAAGAGAGGGGCCGGGGGTGAGTTACCACCAAAAACCCCAGCACACATAAAGCCCGCTTACCGAAGCTTCAGCGCAGGTAAGCGCAGGCAAGAATTTTTCTGGTCGAAATCAACTATCTTGTAGTAAACCACCTTTACCGGAGCGGATCACTCTTAGAGTTCTTCGATTCGCAACGGTTAAATCATTTTAAAGTGAGCAAGCCCCTTCCTTACGTATTTTTCACCTCGCTGATAGCGGCCCTCTTAGGTGTACGGGCAAGCGCACAGGATTTCCGGTGGCCCAGGGAGAAAGCGTTTGAAGTGGGCGCAGGTGCAAGCGCAACCGGTGTGCAGGTGCAGGCAAGTGTTGTACGTTACTTTCAGCCCCGGAAAACGACAGAAATACCTTTCACAAAGCGATACAAGTCCCTGATAGGACGAGACAGATACGTAGCCTTTCCATGCAAGCAAAAACAACGCTACAAGATCCCTCCCGGGTTAAGTATAAAGGCATCACTGTTCTATGAGTTGGGAAGCAGCAAGACTTTTCCATACCAGGTTGTAGGAGTGGATGCCGCGCTGATGTACATGATCTATCATAACAAATACCTTTATATCAGTTTAAAGGGTGGCGTTACCGCTTCCCATAATCGCCTGCTCAAGCAATACCAGCTTGAACACTACGACCGTTTTAAATACGGAGTACTGGGAGGAGCTGAGATGGAACGCATGATAGACAGGCGGCAATACAAATCAGTAGTAATCGGCTGGCAGCAATACTATCTTGCCAAAGGCGACAGCTGGGGAAGCACGCGGTGGTATGTGTTCATCGCCTTACGTTTTAAAATTCCAAACAACCCGAAAGTATGAAAAGCAAATTCATCTTCATTGTTGTTCTCCTTCTTATCGCTGCCTGCGACAACAAATTCGATTGGATTAAACCACCCGTGGAAATACCTGTCGTAGATACGATAACACCCGATACAGGGACAGTAGGTACAGAAGTAACCGTCACTGGCAGTCATTTTAGCATAACCCCCTCGAAAAACAAGATAACCATTAACGGAACCCCGGCCACCATTGTTGACGTTTCCACCACCATGCTTTTGTTTATCACCCCCAACACAACATCAGGACCGGTTGTAGTAACCGTAAACGATCAGAATGCAGAAAACAAACCCGTGTTTATGTACAAGTAAAGAGAAGCTTCAACATAAGCGAAGTACTAAACCCCATTCCTGTATTCCTCCCCTCTCTTAAAAAAGAGCCAAAGCTTCAGCACAGGTGAGCAAGTTGTTAACCACATCAAAACATCTACCGCTTAAGCCTCAAAACAAAAGAACACACTCAAATCTTCAACACAAACCCCATTCCCACATTCCTCCCCTCTCTTAAAAAAGAGAGGGGCCGGGGTGAGTTGTTACCGAAGCTTCAGCGCAGGTAAGCCTTACGCAGTCACCGGCTGTAGAGGTTCCCCGCTTCCCTCATCATGATACACATTCACAAACGTTTTCTTCACACGTATAGACATACGGAAATAAGGTATCCATATCGCAGCTACAAAAATAGCTTGAAAAATGGCACGTTTGTCTACTGCTCCATCCGGATCGATCTGTAAAGACACTACACTGTCGAGGATAGTCATAGCACCGGAAACAGCATAAAGTATCGTCACCAACAACGGTACAGAACTGCGTCTTTGAAAAAACAAGATCACCACCAAAACAGAAAACAACAGGTAAGTAACGTTGTAGATTTGTTCAAAAAAGATAAAAGCAGAGATCGCATAGTTGCCGGCATACCATTGCGACATCCATACCTGGCCGCTCAGTAGGTGGTCTTCGGTGATAAGGCTATACAAAATCCGGATCGGAGTGAGCGAAATACCAATACCGATAAGTACAAGCCACCCTCCTATCGCTTGCCCCCAGGCGGGCGGATAGTAAGGCTGCGGATCGTAATTCCGGTATACCCAGAACACGAGATATGCGGCAAGAGCAAGCGTAAAAATGGTAAGCGCCATACCGGGCCATTTGCTTAAATTAGTATGCACCAGCGATGGATCATAAGTCAGCGAGTAGCTCAGATTGGACATCATCTTTTCATGATCTTTTACAAACTTTGGAAAGTCGCTTACAGGTAGGGAACTGCTCCGGGTTTGATAGTATGTACGCAACGTGAATTGTTTGTCATCTCCCTCCGCATAGTCTACTTTGTATTCATAGTCATAATAATCCGTTTTAATGGATTCCTCATCCAGTGGAATATTCCATGCTTCGGGCATATTCACATGGATTTCATGCTCGTAGTTCAGCGGATAAGCCAGCCGGTAAGGCGAAGTGCGCTGTGCCGACTTCGACACACTGAAATAGCTTTCCAATGTTTGCGCATAAAACTCACAATAGATTTTACCTTCCTTGTCCTTAGACGGTTTCCAGAAAGCAGGAATCTTATATTTCTCTTTCACAATAAAGATGTTGGCCTTGCGGTTGTCTTCCGTCTGCACCGTATCAAAAGTTTGAATATCGGGATATAAATTGCCATAGTAGTTCAGATAGCCTTTCTGAATACTTGCAACATTGTCGTTAGAAAAGTAGGAGCGCTGGCTTTCCGCTTCCGACCCGGTGTAGGTAGTTTTCACCGTAAGCATACCCTCACCGCCAATCGTGCTGATATCAAACGTCTGCACCTCCGAGATGGAAGAAGGAATAGGTGATGGAAAATCAGTAAGACCGGAAGTGGAAGAACTTACCACCAGGCCTTTTCCGTAGGCAGGAAAGTAATAGTTGTCGATCGTGCCACCCTGGTTGTTGATGGTAGGGTCGATGTAAAAGACACGGTCATTCATTTTCACCTGCACCACACAATGATCGAAAGCGTTTGTAGACGGCAGCTGATCGGTAATCTTATCTCGGTAAGTGGTATTGAGCAGCACTGGATGCGATTCAATACCTTTTGCGTTGAGCAGCGTGGCCAGTAGCAAAGACTTGTCCTTGCAATCTCCGAAACGCTGCTGATACACTTTGGCAGGAGCATGCGGCTGATGCGAATTCAAACCCGACTCAAAACCTAGGTAGCGGATTTCATCCTGCACAAAACGAATCGCTTTTAAGGCATACTCCTCCTGCGAGTCGCTTTTCAGCTGCGGCACAATCTCTTTCAATACCAGTTGCCGATCTCCTTCACTTACCTGATAGCGGCTCGTTGCCCAGGAAGCAACTTCACCCCAGTCTTTAAAGGTAGTGATCAGTACATACGAATAAGGGTTATACCAGTCCGGCTCATGGTTATCGCTAAGCAGACCTTTGGTTTGGCTCGTCAGCCAGGTATAGGAAGTAAGGTCATTTGTTTTCTCTGTTTCCGGTTTGCTGTCCGTGTTTACATACTTGAAAGAAAAAGTAAGCGAAGAAGGAGCAACAAGACGTTTATAGGCTTTTTCGAAAGGCGTAGTATAGTTGAGCTTTATCTTTCTGCTCACATATCCACCGTAGATTGGATTATAGCCTTTGCGCGTAACCGAGTATTCGATAATGTCGCCTACACGTACATCCGTAAGATTGATCACTGCAGTCACCGTTCCGTCATAGAGGTAGCGATCCATACTTTGCTCACGCTGTATCGTACGTATCTGTCTAGGCAGCTGGCTCGTGCTTTTTCCATTCCGGTGGAGGAGAACAGAATGTACCGTGAGCTGCTCATAAGAAGGATCAAACTCGACACTAAGATCAGACATCTGCTGAAGCCCGTCATTGGTCAGAATTTTATAGGCATAGTGGATAAAATCTTCCTGCGCTGCAATATTCTCCTGCTCGTCCAGCAGCAGGTAATAAAAAGAAGACTCCTGCCCTGCAGCAGGAGATGCATTTTTGTCGAAGTCAATATTTTTGATCCACGCCTTTGCAGGTCCGGTTTTCACCTGTTTCGACTGAGCCGATAGCGAAGCGCAGGCAGCAACAAAAATCAACAGCACGTATAGACGAACAACATTCATGAGGAAAGGTATTGGGATTAATTAAAGCCAGGTACAGCTTCAAAAATAACAAACGGAGTCCATACCTTCATGCGGAAGAGGAAAGAACACTTTACGAGAGCATATCCCGTGATATTTGTATGCCACGTGTGTGCAGCTTATTGGCACACATACAATGAGTGCTATGGAACGCAACACGTTGCTAATCCGTAACAACATCCGGTCAATGATAAAAACAAGTATCAATCAAACGTCCCATGTACTTACCCCGTTAGGGGTAAACTAACTATATAACGGTGGGTTTCAACCCACCGTTATAAATATCACCATACCCATTTTGCGCCACAGAAAAGCACCATCATAGCGATGAATTTATTGGCGCACACACGATGAGTGTTATGGAACGCAACACAGTGCTAATCCGGTAACCACATCCGGTTATACCAAAAAAATAAATACACTAAACATCCACCGATGGGCTACACCCACCACTACAAATAACCTATCCCTCAACCAAAGCCCCCGGAGCATTCTTCTTCACCGAGGCAATCCCGTTCTCCATAGCACTGCTGCTCTCATACATCTCGCTCGTGCCGATGATTTGCCCGTTAGATGCTTTAAGGTTAAAGAAGTCCTTTCCGTTAGTCGACTTCTTTCGCTCATAGTGTTGGTTTATCTAATAAAAATATAACATCCGAACTACAAGCCTATTAAAAGAAGAGTGATTCTCTGTTCTTTTAAATTTAATATCGCAGCAGTTAAATAAAGTTAACAGCTGCGACATAGGAAGAGAATGGCAATCACAATCATCGGTGTGCCGACAATTTTGTAAGACAAGGAGCAAAGCACGATGGATGTGCATTCATTAATTTTAGCGGAAAAACAATAGCATGATTAATTCAACGCTTCTGATGAAACGTTTAGGGATGCTGACACTGTCACTTCTCCTGATCACAGGGGTTCTTTTTACGGTCAGGCGGGCACTGACCTGGAGAAGATAAAGAAGAACATTATTTGTGACAGCTGGCTGTTCCATCGATTGTGGAATATGACTGCTACACCTTCCGAGAAACCCGGATCAACAGAAGAGACCTATACCGCCTATAGCTTCAAGCCGGAAGGCAAAGTAGTGGTGTGGTCGATTGATAAGTCGAAGCTCCCGGGCATCAATAAAACATACACCTGGGGAATCGTTACCCTTAAAGATGAAACAGGAAAAGACTACTATGCCGCAAAGCTGCGGACGAATCCATCGACCCATCGGATACCGCGAAGATAAGCGCAGCCGATACAGAGCTGTGTTTTGTAGTGACGGGCGTAACGAAAAAATTGATGTGGTGGTATAAAACCCCTTGCAACGCAGTGTTTAAGTTTCAGGAGTATTCTACGGAGCTTGCACGCACACAGGATATGTCGACACCCTGATTCCCGGAGCGGTCCATGGTCAAGTGATCTCATCTGACATGGGCTGCAGCCGATGCAATCAACATCCTCCGTATACATCAACCTGTAAACCGTAACACGCAGTAGTAGCTATAGTGGCTGGCCGGTGACAACATCCGGTTTTTTGCTTACTTAATCAACAGAGGGACGGGAGTGAATGTGTATGTTTACAACATGTTTACACGCGAACAGGCATCGCGCATCAGGGAAGAATTCTGGGCGACATTCGGCAAATACATGAGTCCTGTACCTTCCTCCGAAGGGTTGAAGATCAACTGGATCAACTATCGCACAGGAATAAAGGACATCTATTTCCGCATGGATGTGGGCAAGACGTCAGCCGCGATCTCCATCGCCATAGAACACAGCGATCCGGGTATGCGCGGACTGTACTTCGATCAGTTCCTCGAATTCAAACCCCTCCTGCACGCCACGCTGCAGGAAGAATGGGAATGGCAGCTGCACACACCCGTTGCAGCGGATAAAGTAATCAGCCGGATCTGCAAAGAGCTTCCGGGTGTTTCCGTTTTCAACAAAGACCACTGGCCCAACTTGATTTCCTTCTTCAAACCACGCATCATCATCCTGGATAGTTTCTGGGAGAATGCAAAGTATAGCTTTGAAGGGCTGAAGTGAACTGCATCAGCACTCCGTATCACCCATAACAAACACTGAACTTCATCGCCACTCCTCCCTCTCTTTCGTAAAGAGAGGGGCCGGGGGTGAGTTAATGGCCATTTACCTTGGCCTTGTGTTCATTTTTGAACATCTTTGTGCGCGTAAGTACAACCGAAGCCCTGAAAAACGCATTTTCGGAACGTGCTATGTACTGGCACAATTTTCTCTTAACAACTAGCTCTTAACCTGAACCATGGTGAACGAAGGCGGAAAAATCCTGATGATCGATGATGATGAAGATGTATTGCTGGCGGCCAAAATGCTGCTCAAAAAATACAGCTACCATGTAATCATCGAAAAGAATCCCAATAAAATTCCTTTCCTGTTAAATAACGATACCTACGATGTGATCCTGCTGGACATGAATTTCAGCAAAGATACCACCAGCGGTAAAGAAGGTTTTGAGTGGCTGGCACAAATCAAAGAGCGCGATCCGCAGGCAGTAGTGATCATGATTACCGCTTTTGGTGATGTGGAGATGGCCGTGCGTGCATTGAAAGAAGGAGCCACCGATTTTATATTAAAACCATGGCAGAACGAAAAACTGATTGCCACCATTTCTACGGCCATCCGGCTGAAGAAGTCGTACAATGAAGTAGACAAGCTGCGCAAGGCGAAGCAGATGCTGGAAGAACAAATCAGCCAGCCCTTCCGCGACATCATCGGGTCAAGCCCTTCAATCAAAGAAGTATTTGCGTTGATCGATAAAGTAGCAAAGACCGAAGCCAATATTTTAATCTTGGGAGAAAACGGAACAGGTAAAGAGTTAGTGGCCCGTGCTATCCATCAAAAATCATTGCGCAAAGACAATTCGTTTGTTGCAGTAGATATGGGCGCCATTACTGAAACGCTTTTTGAAAGCGAGCTCTTCGGCCATAAGAAAGGCGCCTTCACCGATGCGCGTGAAGACCGCCCCGGAAGATTTGAGCTGGCCAACGGAGGCACATTGTTCCTGGACGAAATAGGAAACCTGAGCATGAGCCTGCAAAGCAAGTTGCTCAGCGCACTGCAGTCACGACAGGTAACACGCGTTGGGTCCAATCAGCCGCTTGAAGTAGATATCCGTTTGGTGTGCGCCACCAACATGCCCCTGCACCAGATGGTGAAAGAAGGCAGGTTCCGCCAGGACTTACTGTATCGCATCAATACCGTAGAGCTGCACATTCCACCCTTGAGCGAGCGTGTCGATGATATACCTATGCTGGCCAATCATTTTCTGAATCATTATTCTAAAAAATACCGGAAGGAAGTGTTATCCATTTCGCCCGAGGCGATGACCAAGCTAAAGAAATATGCCTGGCCCGGAAACGTGCGCGAGCTTCAGCACTCCATTGAGCGTGCATTGATTATGGCAGACTCCCCTGCCCTGCAGGAAAGCGATTTCTTATTCAGCCGTAAAACAAACGATGCTCCCGATCTGGATACACTTAATCTGGACGAAGTAGAAAAAGCTGCGGTAGCCAAAGCCATTCAATTACACAACGGAAATATTTCAAAGGCTGCGGAAGAACTTGGATTGACCAGGGCATCGCTTTACCGCAGGATGGAAAAATATGGACTTTAATATCAATTGGCGATCACCGTTAGTCACACGGGTAGCTATTTTGGTAGCCACTATTTTTGCTTTCGTTAACTTCTTCAGTTGGACAGGTACGCTGGGTCCATTGATCAAGCTGAGCCTGGCAGCCGCTGTTCTTTTCCAGATCGTGCAGCTTATAAAGTCAGTAGAGAAATCCAACAACGACATCAGTTCCTTTCTCGATTCCATACGCTTTGACGATCTGTCGTTGTCATTTAAAACCGATAGTAAAGATCCTACCGTTCAGCGCTTGCACCAGGAACTCAATGAGGCGTTATCCAAGCTTCGCATTTCCCGCAAGGAGAAAGATTCGGAATACCAGTTTTTCAAAAACATTGTACAACACGTAGGGATTGGTATTCTCACTTTTAAAAAAGACGGCACCATTCAGATCATTAACAGTGCCGCCAAAAGATTGCTTCGTGTCAACAAGGCCGATGTGATTGAAGACCTGCGCGAGGTAAGCGATTCGCTGGTAGAAACGTTCCTCAAGCTAAAAACCGGTGGGCGCGAATTGATTCGCCTGAAACTCGGTGACGAAACCATTCAGCTTTCCGTCTTTGCGATTGAGCTCACACTGCGCGGAGAAGAACTGAAGCTCATTTCAATGAGCAACATCCAAAGCGAACTGGAAGAAAAAGAAATGGAAGCATGGCAAAACCTGGTGCGCGTGCTCACGCATGAAATCATGAATTCGGTTACACCTATTTCCTCCCTTGCGGGGATCGTAGAAGAAGACATGAAGCACAAGATCCAGCAGGACATCAGGGAATTCAAGAAAGAAGAAATGGAAGACATTCATCTGTCGCTTCAAACCATCAGCAGGCGAAGTGAAGGATTGATTCGTTTTGTGAAGGAGTTCAGAAACCTCACGCATATACCTAAACCGCGGCTTTCAGAAGTGGCTGTAAAAACACTGCTCGATGAAGTAGCCATGCTTCATAAAAAAGAACTGGCCGACCGCAGCATTACCATTTCGGTAAGCGTGCAGCCGGAGAATCTTTTTGTGCAGGCCGATAAAACCATGATCGAGCAGGTGCTCATCAACCTCGTTAAAAATGCCATCCAGGCTTTTGACGAACAACCCGACCGTAAGATTGAACTCACCGCATTTGCCAATGAAAAAGGCCGCGCGGTGATCTCCGTAAAAGACAACGGATCGGGCATTGACACCGAAGCGCTGGAGAAGATTTTTATTCCGTTCTTCTCTACCAAGAAGACGGGCTCCGGTATCGGGCTCAGCCTTTCCAAACAGATTATGCGGCAGCATGAAGGAAGCATCAGCGTCAAATCAAAACTGGGAGAAGGAACCGAGTTTCTTTTACGGTTTTAAAGACCCTGTTTCTCCTCCTTACAACCCCAGAATCAGTTAAACAACCATCCATAATCAAAAGGAAATAATTAGCTTTGACTTTTATTTATCTCTCATGCAAGACGTACAAAAGAAAATAGCGGCTATACTGATCGAAAAATTAGGAATACCTGAGTCTGAAATTACGCCTGATGCCAGTTTCGTAAAAGACCTGGGGATAGATTCACTGGATTATGCAGAACTGGTAATGGAATTTGAACAGGTATTTGATATCAAGATTCCGGACGATGATGCTGAAAAAATGCAGACCATTGGCGAAGCTGTTTCCTATATTCAAAGCAAGCTGAAAGCCTGAGTTACTTCAGTTCAAAATAACTGCAGAACCGTTTCATTTTCTCTGCCACCGCAGTAATAAACAGATCGCTGTTCTGTGGCTTGTCTAAGGGCCGGTAAAACCATCCGTTTTTTTCTTCGTTCCAGAAAACAAGGTATTTTTCGGAATAGATTAATAAAATATCCTGATCATAGATTTCTTCTCCCTCTTTATCGCAAAGCCCGGTGAACTGAAGCAGCACATGATCTTTCTTCACCAGTTCCCCTTTATTGCAATCAATCGTATTCAACCGCATCAGCAAATGAGTGGAAGTATTCCATGCTTTGAACTTGATCTTTCTGGGGCGGAAATCGGGCATAAAAGGATGAGAAGGAAATAGTTAAATTTAAGCTTCGATGGCTGAAATAAAAAAAGTCTTCTTCATCATCAATAAATATTCGGGCACGGGCTACCGTCCCGAAATCGAAGGACGCATTATCGATCGCTGCAGCGAGTTGGGGTATGAATGTACGATTGAGTTTACGCAAAGCCGCGGACATGCTACCACGCTTGCTAAACAAGCCGTAAAAGAAAATTTCAGGATGGTCTTTGCCATGGGTGGCGATGGTACAGTGAACGAAGTGGCACAAGGTCTTGTGTACACGGACACCGCTCTTGGCGTTTTGCCAAAGGGATCAGGCAACGGGCTTGCACGGCATCTCAAAATTCCAATGAAGTTCAGAAGCGCCCTCGAGCTGCTTGCTCATCATGAGGTGCTGGGCATGGATACGTTTCTCATCAACAAAAAGCTGTCAGTGAATGTATCGGGTATTGGCTTCGATGGCTACATTGCCGGATTGTTCGGAAAAAACGGAAAGCGCGGCCTCATGAATTACAGTAAGCTGGTGATGGCTGAGTTTGGTCCGTTCAAAGAGTTCGCTGCCGATGTTACCATCGATGGACAACACTTAAAACGCCATCCTTTTATACTTGCGTTTGCCAACTCCTCACAGTTTGGCAACAATGCCAGGATTGCTCCCTTTGCTTCCGTCTGTGACGAACTGATTGATGTATGTGTTATCAAAAAGGTGCCGCTTACGCAGGTGATCGGTTTTGCAGGCAAGATGTTTACAGGTAAGATGGAGCAGTCGGCCTTTGTAGAAATTATCAAAGCCAGAAAAATAGAGGTAACGTTTGCTTCCCCTGTGCCCTATCACATCGATGGAGAAGGTCACGAACCCGAAAGCGCATTTGAAATTGAGATTCAGCCCTGCTCATTAAAGATGCTTGTACCCACTCGTCATTCCGGTTTCTGACGAATAAAATACCCCAATCGGAATTAGCTGCTGCTTCACCATTTTCGTTTACCTATCTGCTAAAGGAAACACCTTAAACCCAATTAAATTTATGAAAACACTACTATCCGCTATTCTGTTTTTATCAGTCAGTTCGCTGGCGTTGGCGCAAGCCATTACACAACCACCCAGTGGTGATAATCAAAAGGCAAGCGTCACCCAATGGATCGGCCCGGTGTCAGTCACAATCAACTATAACAGTCCGGATGTACACGGACCTAATGGCGAAGACCGCAAGGGCCATATCTGGGGCGAGCTGGTTCATTACGGATTCATCGACCAAGGCTTCGGCTCTTCGAAGGCGGCACCCTGGCGTGCAGGTGCCAACGAAAATACGACCATCACTTTCTCTCACGATGTAAAAATCGGAGGCAAAGAGTTAAAGGCAGGAACCTATGGTTTGTTTCTCGATATAGAGAAAGAGGGAAACTGGAACTGGATCTTTTCAAAAAACTCTAGCAACTGGGGAAGCTACTTCTATACTGCCAAAGAGGATGCACTGCGTGCGGCCACTACTCCCGTTGATGCCGCCTACACAGAGTGGCTTACTTACGGATTCGAAGACAGGCAAGCCGGTTCAGCAGTCGCTTACCTGCAATGGGAAAACAAAAAAGTGCCTTTAAAAATAGAAGTACCCAATGTCAATCAATTGTATGTGGACATTATTCGCAAGCAATTATACGCTACCGCACTCCCGGCAAGCGGAATGCAGGAGAGCTGGGTGAGTGCAGCTAATTTTTGCCTGCGCTATAAAATAAACCTCGAAGAAGCGCTGACCTGGGCAGACACAGCGATCACCGATCAGTACTTCGGACAAAAGAATTTCAACACGCTTTCTACCAAGGCCAATGTATTAACAACACTGGGCCGCACCGAAGAAGCCAATAAAGTAATGGATGAGGCGATTGAACAGCCTACTGCCACCGTGCAGGCAGTTCATCAATACGGAAGACAATTACTTGCTGCGGGCAACAGTACAAAGGCACTCCAGATCTTCCAATACAATTTCAAAAAACATCCGGAAGAAAAATTCACCACGTATGTGGGTCTTGCCAGGGGCTATACTGCTATAGGCGATAAAAAGAATGCCATTAAAAACTGGGAGACGGCCATCAAAAATATTCCTGACAATCAAAAACCAAATGCCGCTCTGTATGAGGCGGAAGTGAAAAAGTTAAAAGAAGAAAAATAAAATTCTTAAAGAGCCGGAGATAAAATTCCGGCTCTTTTTTTATCTTGATGGAATGGAAGATCAGCTTATAGAAACCTGGGAGATTCATCACCGCATCCATCTTTATCTGCTTGACTCAATCAAAGAAGAACACCTTACCGATGTGCTATCCTCAAAAGGAAGGAATGTGGGCGAGCAGTTTGCTCATATTCATAATGTGAGGCTGATGTGGCTCAAGGCAGCAGCTCCGGAATTACTGGAAGGGCTTGATAAAATTGAAAAAGAAAGCGGCATCACCAAATCATTGCTTAAGAAAGCATTGAACCAATCAGCGAAGGCGGTTGGGTTACTATTAACCAAAGGACTGAAAGAGGGAAAGATCAAAGGATTTAAACCGCATGCCGCAGGATTTCTCGGCTACCTCATCGCGCACGAATCGCATCACCGGGGTCAAATCATGCTTTGCCTGAAACAATCAGGCCACCCTGCAGACAAGAAAATAGCTTATGGTCTTTGGGAATGGGGAACCAGGTAGTTTTCTTCCAATAGCTTATCTTTTTGCAAACCAAGAGGCAACGTAAAGGTGAAGGTGGTTCCAATACCTATTTCGCTCTGTACAGTAAGGCGGCCGTCATTCTTTTCAATAAACTCTTTACACAAACGCAAGCCTAAGCCCAGCCCCTTCTCGTTGTTCGTTCCGCTGATGGTCCACAATGAATCACTTACAAAAAGCCGGTTCATATCTTTTGCCGCAATGCCAATTCCGGAGTCCTCCACATTCATTTCAATCTGGTTGCTTTGATTTAAAGTATAATACACTTTAACCGTTCCATCAGTCGGTGTGAATTTGATGGAATTGCTGATCAGATTGCGTAGTACCAAATGAATCTGGTCACGATCGGCCAGAACGTGAATGCTATCTTCAATCTCATTGATTAAAATAATTCGTTTTTGTTCCGATACCTGGGTGTATAAATCACATACCTCGCCTACCAAAGTGCGAACATCAAAAGAAGAAGCCTTGGTTTGAATGCCCTGCAACTGAAGTACCGACCAGTTTAACAAATTATTCAGGTTGTTATAAACGTTGTCAATCTTGCGTCTCAGGTCTTTTGAATACTCCGTAAATTCCTTCTGAGTCAGATTCTGATAGTTAATCAATTCGAGCAAACCCTTCAGGCTTTGAAGCGGACTCCGGAAGTCATGCCCGATAATAGAGAACAGCTTATCTTTCGTTGCATTAATACGCGACAGCTCACTGCTTTTCTCTTCGATCTCTGCATTCTTTTTAGCGAGCTCTTCTTTCTGCAGCTCCAGATTGCTTTTTGCTTTTACGATCTTACGATTGCTGATCAGCAGAATAATCATCAGCAATAGAAAAAAAGTACCTCCGCCAATAAGCGCATACAACTGGATACGCTGGTGGGTAATTTCTTCCTGGTGCAATGCCGATTCTTTAGTAAGCAATTCAATCTGCGCCTGTTTCATATCGGTATCGAACCGGTTGCGCAGCGAAGCCAGCTTGGACGTGTTTTGTTCATTGTAAATGGAGTCATGAAGCAGTAAATGTTTTTGCAAAAAATCATAAGCCAAAACCGCATTTCCTTTTGCCCGGTACGCTTGTGCGATAATTTTATAACTCCGTTCCAGTTCATCGCGATAGCCGAATAAATTAGCTTCATTGATATTTTTATTCAGAATCTTAATCGCTTCATCATTCCTGTCCAACTTTACAAACACTTTGGCAATACGATGCATGGCTGCTACACGCATGGTGTTTACACCGGCCATCTCACAGTATTTCACCGATTGCTCGTATTCTTCCAGCGCTTTCTTATATTCTTTCCTGCTTTCAAAGATATCTCCCCTGAGCCGGTAGGAGAAGGCGATGAGGTAAGAATTCTTTGTTTTTAAACTGACTTCATGCGCACGGCTGCTATAGACGATGGCCGAATCTATACTTAGCCCGGAAGTGAGATACATGTAAGCAATATTATTTAAAGTGCGTGAAGTAGAAGAGAGATCATGAATCTGATTGCTGGCAACCAGTGCTCTTTTAAAATGCTCCAGGCTGCTTTCATATTGCTTTTGTTCGTAGTTGACGGCACCAATATTATTAAGGCTTCGCGCCACCTCTTCCAGGTCATTGCCCTGCTCGCTTAACTTTAACGCTTCATAGGAATCTTCGAGTGCTTTTACAAAATCGCCCTTGCGGTAATAGATCCAGCCGGAGTTGCCTCTGGCCCGTCCCATTCCTTTTTTGTAATTGATATTGCGCGATAGCTGATAAGCCTGACTACTGTATTGTAAGGCCATGTTAGGGTCCGACTCCCTTAGCGAAAAGCTAAGTCCGTTAAGCACCTTCACCTGGGCAGTATCTTTCTTTAAGCTCAGTGTACCTTTTTCTGCCGGGTTATTGTCTCGCTGAGAAATGGCCGGAACGGCAACTATAAAGAAGAGCAGAAAAACAAATAAAAGTCTTAGCAGAGACATGACAGAACTTTACATTCTAAATGTAGGACGGTTGCATCACGGGTTTTTAACAATCTTCATAGAAAACTTACAAATGATTCTTTCAACTAAAATATGCAGAACATTCGTGAAGGTCTGGCAAGCTAACCACCAGCTTTTTTAGCCTTGTAGCCCTCTTTGGAAAGAATTTGTATTACTTTATCTCTCACGTCTCCCTGTATAAGAATCCCGCCATCTTTAGAAGATCCACCTACACCGCACTTTGTTTTCAGGATCTTTGTTAATGTTTCCAGATCAGCAGCAGTTCCTATAAAACCGGAAATCAATGTAACTTGCTTTCCTGCTCTTCCGCTTTTATCCAAAAACACCTTTAGATTTTGCTGTTGCGATGGCAGGGTTTTAGCCTCTTCCTTCTGTTGGTAAGAGTAGTCAAACGACTCGCTGGTGGAATACACCACACCTTCACGGTTTTTCCAATCTTGCTTTTTAGCACTCATATTCGTGATATAAAAAAGAAAACAATATTGAGTAGAAATATCAAAAATAACACCACCCCTATATTAAAACGAAACTCAATTTCCTTTCTAAAAAAGAAACCCATTACCGACAAAATAAATAAAGCACAAGGCCCAAAAACAAAATTCCTGTAGACTGTTACCAGATTATTCAGTTGATAGCTTCGCTCCTGATTCTCTACCTTAACTAAAATACCAAGCACCGCAGAAGAATAGATTTTCAGTTTTGACTGATACGGAAAATAACGTAGCTCGAAATAATCAACAGGAAAATGGTGGCCCTTATCGGTAATTAAAAGATCGGAGTAAGACTTCAGTCTCATCTTCGCAATCTCTTTGGTGGTTATCACCCGTTCTTCGGTTACTCGATAAGGCAAAAGATAATCCGCCATGATAAGCAAGCAACAAAAGCATCCGATCCAGGATAGCAGCTTTGCATAACCAAGCATTGCCCGCATAAACAACATACGCTCAGACGGGCCTGGCGGTGGAGGTTTATAACCTGATTCCCTTCTTTTGCGATAGGCAGGATCACGATGCCATGCAGGTGGCTGTTGACTGACGATGGCTGTCGTTCCCGTTAAAAGTTGATTGTAATATGCTCGCTTGATCGGATCACCCAATATTTCATAGGCCTCGTTTACTTCTTTAAAAAAGGCTTCCGCCTCCGCTGAAGGGTTTTTGTCCGGATGATACAAAACAGCAAGTCTTCGAAACACACGCTTGATGTCGTGATCGGTAGCAGTCGTGCTTAATCCCAATATCTCGTAATAGTTCTTCATTGCTGTAAAATAATTAAGCCCGCATAACGGGCTTAATTATTTTATACCTGATGGTGGATTAATGTTTAACAACAAAAGTAAGCACCGGACGTTTGGCATGCTTCACCACATCCTCCGCCACGCTGCCCGCAATTACATGGGCGAATCCTGTTCTGCCATGAGTGGCCATGGCAATCAGGTCTGCATTTACTTCTTCTGCGTAGCGGATAACACCTTCTTCCACGCTGTGATCATTGAATATATTGATCGTGAAATTCTTCAATCCAATTGACTTGGCAAATTTTGCCATGGCATCCTTTACCAGGTAATCGCGCTGAAAATCACCAGGCGTATTAATACGCACGAGGTGAACTGTAGAATCATAGATCTTCTGTGTTTTCTTTACAATGCGCGAAAAGACTTCTTCATCTTTGGCCAAAGCAGTGGCATACACAATATTTTTGAAATCGGTAGTGGCTGGTTTTTTATTTACAGTAAGCACCGGGCATCTGGAGGTACGTACAATCTTCTCGGTATTCGTGCCGATAATCATTTCTTCCAGTTTGGAATGCCCTGCAGAGCCCATCACGATCAGATCCACTTTATGTTCCGCGATAATTGTTTGTATACCATGAAAAGCATTTCCTACGCGAAGCTCACCATCTAATTTTACATCTGCATATTTGGGATCGAGCACCACTTTTTCCAGTTGCTTTTTAGCTTTCTCTATCATTTTAAGAGTAAACAGCCTGTCTTCCGAATTATCATAAGCAACATCTGCTTCTACATTAAAAGAACCATTGGTTATTTCTTCCACTACATGAAGCAATATTAAATCTGCGCCCGATTTCCTGGCGATGTCAAAAGCAGAATCTAAAGCTACGGTTGCGTTCTTGGAAAAATCAGTGGGTACGAGAATCTTTTTCATTGGATTAGAGTTTATATCTGATTAATTACTTTCTGATTGCGAAATAAAGCTCCTTGGCTCTTAACATTTAAACAGGAGATACACATTTAAGGAGCAGGATGAGAAATAAATCGTTAGTAGTAAAAGTACGGATTTGAGATAAAATTAAAAATACTACTCTCCCCACGTGTGTTAAAAACACAATTCGCTATATTGAAAATTGACGGAGGAAACAGAACGGTGCAAGCAACGAATATGAAAAAAAAACCAGTAAAAACAACAGGCACGGTTTCAAAGGCAAACAAGGCCGTTGATGAGCGATCCGAAGTGATCAATGGCATAATGCGTATTATAGAAGGCAAAGCAAAGCCTTCCATTATTGCTTACCTGGCTTCGGGCAAAAAACGACTCACACATATTTCGGAAGAAGTGAAAGGTCTTACATCGCGCGAGCTATCGTCTGAATTAAAAGTGCTTGAAGCCAACGCTTTGATCAGGAAAATTGAAGTAGGCACCATGCCGGTAATCATTGAATATGAACTCACTGCAGACGGCCAGACGCTAAAAAAGATATTGGATGAATTTTATAACTGGGCGTTAGTAAAACATAGCAAAGCAACCATTCCGGCATTAAAACCGTAAGCACTCACTATAAAAAAACAGGTTCTTCACTGATATTTAACAATCCTCTGTTGAGATGGGAAAATGAGGGCTGTGAAGGATTGCATCTTCGTCAAACTTTATCAATTTGCAATCGCTTTCAATCCATTATTTTGACAAAAATGCTGAAGTCGCTTCTGAACAAACTCTACATTGCCTGGGTGCTTTTTGTGTTTACCTTCTTCATGCTTTTTTTCCTTCCCGGAATTATTATTCCCGCCTTCTTCGGTCCCCGTGCCAGGGCGGTTACTTTTTTCTTTATGAAGGCCTGGTCATGGGTTTTCAGCAAGCTGAATGTGATTCCCTATAAGATGGTGAATCGTGATAAAATCAAAAAAGGCAAAGCCTATATCTATCTCAGCAATCACACTTCCTTTCTGGACCTTCCCGGCATCGCCATGACGATACGCGGGCAGTTTCGTGCCCTGGCAAAAAAGGAGTTGCTCAAACTTCCCGTGTTCGGATGGATTACACGAGTGTGTTGTGTGGTGGTGGACCGCAGCAGTAACGAGAGCCGGAGAAAAAGTATGCAACATCTTAAGGATACACTGGCGCTTGGCATTAACATTTTAATCTTTCCTGAAGGCACGCAGAATCGCACTAAAGAGCCCTTGCAACCTTTTTATGATGGAGCCTTCCGCATCGCCATAGAAACACAGCAGCCCATTATGCCCATGGTGGTGATCGGTGCAGGAAGACTGATGCCTCCCAAAACATTTTTTATTCAATCCGGCAAAATAAAAATTGTAATGGGCGATGAAATTACGACTACCGGATTGCAGCTCAGCGATGTGGATAAATTAAAAGAGCAGGTGAAGAATGTGATGCTACAGTTGTTGGAAATTCATTCAACTAAAAAATAATGAAATCGTTACTCCTTGTTTTCATTGGCGGTGGATTAGGAAGTACCGTGCGCTACCTGATGGGTAAGTGGATCAACACCTGGCACCAGTTTCCATTAAACACATTAACGATCAATATTATTGCCTGCTTCCTCCTGGGATTTATAGTGGGACTGGCTGATCACCGGCAAGTCATTTCTCCGTTCACCCGACTCTTCTGGGCAGTGGGGTTTTGCGGAGGATTCAGTACATTTTCTACCTTCAGCTTCGAGACCTTGAAACTTATTCAAAACGGGCTATCGGGTACGATGCTTCTGTACATTGCATTGAGCCTGTTGCTTTGCCTTGCAGCGACATTTGGCGGGTTATACTTAGGCCAGCATAGCTGAAGCTCCTAAAAAAAAGAACAGGAAGGAACCACCCTCCCTGTTCAACTCATCTATAAATAAACCAAAACTAAAACTCAAATTTTCACTGAAACAGTTGCCGCAAACAGTCCATTGGACGACCATACACCCGGCCCGGATAGAAGAAAGGCGTAGCCCTCATCTTAGTTCGCTCCGTCTGTTTTGGCAAAGTTTACGGTATACCCGGCAATGCGTTTTCCATGATCAAGCCCCATCTGGCAATCTGAACGATAATGGATTGCACCATATAAGCGTGACATGGATGCTTCGCTTGCTTCATCATTAAAATACTGCGCTTCTCCCGGAAACAGATAAGACAATACCGTTGCTGCTGATCCTGAAAAAGTAGAGTGGCCGGAAGTGTAAGCAGGGAAATTAGGAACACCGGTTGCCGTTTTGATTTTAGGATCCATCTGGCAGGGACGCGGGTTGAAGTAGAAATACTTGGTTTCCCAGCAGCCTACCGCTGCATCATGCACAGCCATGTTAAGCAAAGCGAAAGCGCGTGCAGCGCGTACCTCACTTAAGTTGGCGTCTTCGATATAATGAGATGCAATTTCATTCCAGTGGCCGGGAGGTGTGTAAGTACCAGCACCATCGGCCCACTTATGTATGATGGCAAGACGTTCGCGGGTAAGATTTTCCGAATACCATTTTACTTCTGCCACTTCATCAGACATTTCACCCGAAGCTGTTTTGGGCGGTGCGGCAGGACGCTCGGCTACGATGTTAGCATTCGTCATCATCCATGCCTTCACTCCTGGTGTAGTCGCATTAAATGTTCTTAACCCAAAGAAAGGAAGCATAGGAGGACGTGGTGGTGTTTCAAGACTTATCCATGGGGTTTCGCCACGTGAAGTAGCATTATCCGATAGTTGTTGCCATAACACCTTACTGCCGATTGCAGCACCCATGCCATCACCTTTCGCACGATCGGTAAATACAGTGGCTACGGCTTTACCCAAAGCAAGACCGGCAGAAATATCACTTGTTGTGGCTTTGCCCGACCACAAGGCTGCGTTACGTTGCTCAGCCGCTTTTAAAGTAATTTCTTCTACTGCGGCCGGAAACAAAAGTTTCAGTACTTCTGCAGATACACCCGACATTACGGCATCTTCAGAAGGATATGCCGGTAAATCGGTCTTTGTCATCAATGCCTGTACACCTGCATCCACATTATAAGGAGCAGGACGATTGTGCTGATACTTCCAATACCACGCAGCTTTCATCGCATCGTATTGCGCAGCAGTTACATAACTATAGGCACGTGCTGCATAAGGAGGATTGGCAAAAGGAAAGTTAGGATCACCAAAAGGATTCTCTGCATCAGGTGCAGGATAGGTTCCATTGGCTAACGGAGCAGGAGGCAAATTAAAGCGCGCTACTAATCCACGAAGGATTTCATTCCAGCGAAGCACACCACCGGCACTCCAGTAGTCAATAGAACTGCGTTGTGCCTTGGTTAAACCCGCCTGCAAATCTTTGATCGCCTGTAGTTCTGCCTTATAAGCATCAGAGCCTACTGCCGTTGGCGCAACTACCGCAATTTGAGCGTTGGAGGTCAGCAACACAGGTTTCCAGGTGCCTGCATTTGCATCAATATTGGAAGGCGTAAGTGTTTTTAATTCCTGGTTCAATGCTACTTCCTTGTCGCAGCTGATAACTGTAAGCACAGCAAGGACTATCGTGAGAAGGTATATTTTTTTCATATCCGCTTATTCTTTGTCTTTTGTAAAATAGAAGGTGTAGAGCAGTCCGCCCAGCAAGGACGTAGTCTGACCTACGTTACGCCCGGCCACGGTATAATTACCAGAAAGACGTACGGCCAGGTTTTTAGGGAAAGGCAAATAATACATCACCAATGCTCCTACTTTAGATGCATTCATTTTATTAGAAACGAAGGGCATGTCCTGTCTGCGGATGTCTCCGCCACCCAGCGTATTCATTTGTGTATAGAATACTTCGGTTTGCAATGCACCTTTGTGATAGCCAACATCTACGATGAAATCAAACACGTTAGGCATTTTCACTTCATTGGTACTATAATAATGACCGTCTGTATAGTAAGCAGGACGATCCAAATCTACATTGGAGCGGCTGGTGTATGCACCGGAAGCGTTAATGTATAATCCATTGTTCATGGCGTAGTTAGTAGTAACCCTTCCTGACAACGTTGTGCTGGCCATGCCAATAGAGAGGGGCATAAAATCCGGAGAGTAATCGGTAAGTGGTGTGGAGAAAGCGCCCGCTACGAACGTGGCAAATTTTCCGGGACCAGCCTTCACTTCCATTAATCGGTACTTGGCTGAAAGTGTCAGATCCTGTACACCTTCCATTGGTCTCAGTGTTCCCATGCTGGCTTTCGTCCATACATAAGGCACCGAAGCCATGATGTTCAATTTTTTGCTGATGCCATATACACCATAGTACATGAGCGTTTGTGTGGTGAGTGTACCAATGTTCTGGTTGTCGCGCTTAAGCGTACCCTCCCAGTAATTTTTCCATTGGTCGTGCTGAAACATAAAGCCGGTACAAAACGTTTTTGCCGGCATGGTAAGTCCGTCTGTAATCGTCTGCGCCCGAAGGACGCCAAGCGATAGTAAGAGGAGTGCAGAAGTAAGTAGTAGAGTTCTCTTCATATTTATTTGTTTAAAGCCATTTCAGGGGTAGTTACGGTGTATCCTTCAAAAGCAAGCAGCTTGCCCATATCGTTATATGCTTGGTTTTCTTTGGGGGCGAAAGTGCCGAGTCCATCCACATAGCGATTGAACATGCAGAATGCAGCCGCAATCAGAACAGCATCATGAATCTCGACATCCGTTGCTCCTTCTTTGCGCGCAAGCTCAACATCAGCGGGAAGAACCGCTTTTCCGCTTAATTGCACTTTGTCAGCAATCTTCAGAAGCGCACGCATTTTTGATGAAAGAGGTGTCAGCACACATCCGGCTTTGATGTCATCAATCAAATTAAGATCGCCACCGTAGTGATGAGCAGCAACAGCTCCGTGTGTAGCATGGCAGAAATGGCAATTGTTCCGGTATGAGACAAATGAAGCGATGATTTCACGTTCTCCCCGTGTGAGCGAATTTTCTCCCCGCAAAAGAACCTCGGCCAATTCATTAAGAGGTCTGGCTGTTTCCGGGCGAAAGTGCAGTAAGCCTACTATACCCGGCAACTGTTCGTTGACAGCAATGTGCGTCATATACTAATGTGTGAGTTCTAAAATGTAACTGAAAATAATCAAAACTACTGGGGTGGGTTAATACCCGCAGTCCCGATGACCGGGAATCCCTGAAAAGGATAGTAGAAAAGACTATGCTCGTTCCGGAGGATGAATAATGGAAGAGGAAAAGGAGGGGGTTAGATGCTGAGGAGCAATGGAATAGTCGGGTGCGATTTCCCAACCCGATGAATTGGTATTTACAGCAATTGAAAAAGGAATATAATCCTTAATCAGCTGAAGTGACTTTACTACTTGCTTCGAGCTTTCCGGCTTATCCGTAAATGTTTTTACGTAATCGGCCAGGGCAGAATTGATTTTTTTGCTTTCCAGATCCTTCACACATACGATGCTCAGTGTATCCTGATGCAGCCGCTGCTTCACTAACCTGTATACTTCTCCGTCATGCTCAAACTCACCATCTACACGTTCAAAATCGCGCGAATCGGTATAATAAGGAACAGTAAGAGGAATTTTAAAGGTGAATGTTTCGGAAGGGTTGTACACATCCTTGTCCAGTCTTTGAACCAGCTGCTGTACATTTTTAAAGCGCAAACCCACCAATACGCCATAATATCCCAGCACATTGAGCAGGAATAAGAAGAGCATTGCGATGGAAAAAATTCGCTTCATGGAAACGTTTGAAAGGCATAGATAGAGAACTTAATTGAAAAATTCAAACATTCAGCGCGTGAAATGCACACGATTGCTAATGGATGGGCATGTAAACCACCTTCTTGGTCTCAAAAAATTCTTCCCGAAAATAGTCGGGAAGTTGATAAAGACTGTATGGTCTTTTCAATTCATTCATCTCCTCATCCAGGTCTCCGCCCTTCAGGTAAAGAATACCATTGTCCAGTGTATGAACAGACTCTTCCTTCACTTTTGTGTTCACCCAGCCATAAAATTCCTTCATACGGGTGACAGCCCGGCTCACAACAAAATCGTATTTGCTTTTGATTTGTTCAGCACGGATCTGTTCGCCTTTCACATTCGTTAACCCCACGCCTTTGGCTACTTCGTTCACTACAGTGATCTTCTTCCCAATGGAATCCACGAGGTGAAATTGGGTCTGTGGAAATAAGATGGCCAGCGGAATGCCAGGAAACCCTCCACCTGTGCCTACATCGAGAACGGAAGCGCCAGGTTGAAATAACATCACTTTGGCGATACCCAATGAATGAAGAATGTGATTGATGTATAAGTTGTCGACATCTTTGCGCGAAATCACATTGATCTTATCGTTCCACTCTTTATAGAGCTTGCCAAGCTGGGCAAACTGTTGCTGCTGCTTTTCAGTAAGATCGGGAAAATAGGTAAGAAGGATGGAAGCGTCTTGCAAAATAGTTAATCGTTAAATAGTTAATCGCAAAGTCGGGAGCGTTTCAGCGATACCCATTATCCATTCACAATAAAACTAAATATGTTCTTTCTTATTCTTAATCAGGTCGTACATTAATTCGCGTGCGCGATGTAGCTGGGCTTTTACTGTACCAAGCGGAGCTTCCAGTTCAACCGCTATTTCTTCATAGGACAGTTCATTGAAGTAGCGCAGGCGCACCAGTTTCTGATATTTGGGCGGAAGCATGTTTACAAATACCTGTATCAGTTCTTCCTTCTGTGCCTTGATGGCTTCCTCCTGTGGGTTAGGATTTAAATCTTCCACATCGATGGAGACCGACTGACCATCATCATCCGTATAAGTATTTTCAATGCTTAGCGTATTCAGCTTTTTCTTACGGATAAAGTCGATCGTGTTATTGGTGGCAATGCGAAACAGCCAGGTGCTGAATGTGAAATCTTTTTTAAACTTATGAAGACTGCGGAAAGCCTTGGCAAATGATTCGATGGTAAGGTCTTCCGCATCATCCACATTGCGTACCATTTTTAAAATCATATGATAAACAGGGCGCTTGTAGCGTTGCAAAAGACGGGCATAGGCTTTATCATCGCCTATTACAGCCAAGTCAATCAGCTTAAAGTCTTCGAGCGCTTTGGATGAAAACCTGCCTTCTTCTAATTCTTCTTCCATCGTACTTTTTGGGATACTAATGCCACCGGGCCAGCGACAAGATAATAAAAGGCGTATATAAAATCTAAATATGGGGTTTTCCAGGCCTCAAAATTATCCCCGAATTTCTTTACCGAATAATGAAAGAGCAGCGTAAGCAGGATCCATCGGAGAACCAGGCCACCGAGCAATGCATAGATCATTGGGCTGAAAAATGAAAAGGGCAGCACAAAAATCCAGGTTAAAATCCAGGTAAGGGAAAACATACCCAGACCTAAACGGTCAATGAACTTATAATGTTTCCCCACCGATAAGTGACGTAGCTTTTGATAGTAGAAATCAGTCCACGAAGTTTTAGGCCTGGATTTCACAAGAGATTCCTCCCCAAGGCATACCCTCGTATTACCTGCAGTGGCGTGCTGATTTACAAACAGATCATCATCGCCACCCATTACGCCCAGGTGTGTATTGAATCCCTTATTATTAATAAAGAGTGATTTACGGTAAGCCAGGTTTCGCCCTACGCCCATGTATGGGCGGCCAGATACTGCCCAGCCGACAAACTGAATTGCGGTAAGAAAGGATTCGAAACGGATAAAATCATTTAAAAGACCAGCCTGCTTCCGGTATGGTGACACACCCAGAACAATTTGGGTCTGATCATCAAACTGTTTACTCATGGAAGTCACCCAATTTTCACCTTCAGGGCGGCAATCTGCATCCGTAAATAAAATCCAATCGTATTTGGCGGCTTTGATGCCGAGTGTCAATCCGAATTTCTTTCCGTTGATGTGCTCCGGAGTTTGTTGCACCCGCACCATTTTAAGACGTGGATGCTCTCGTGTCGCCTCCAGCAGGTAATCAAACGTACCGTCATTACTCCGGTCTTCAACAATGATTACCTCAAATTCCGGATAATTCTGATTGAGCAATTGAGGAATCAATTCTCTCAGATTTTCCTCCTCATCATGAGCACAGACAATAATGGAGACGGGAGTGCCGGAAGGTATTGGCTGTTTTCTTTCCTTCCTGATGAAAGCAATTAAAAATGCAATAATATAAACTGCCTGGAGGGATAAAATGCTGAGTGCAACGATTTCGGGTATCAAGACGCAAGAAATTGAAGGGGCAAATATAATCCTTCGCGACTTGGGAAACGGGCTATGGCTCAAAAAGATCGGCAAACAGGGTCTTGAGTCCGTCTCTGAAAGTCCGGCTCATTTTCAGGCGGGCTTTATTTTCGAGGGTAATAAAATACTCACCGTTAAAATGAGGTTCAAACTCCAATATAAAATCTACATTGATAATGGTAGAGCGATGGATGCGAACAAATTTTTCGGGATTCAGTTTTTCCTCCAGCTCGTTGAGGCGATAATTGATCAGGTGGTTCTTGGTTGCCGTATGCAAAGTCACATAATCTCCCGAAGCTTCAAACCAATATACTTCGTTGATTTTCACAAAAAAAATCCGCTTGGTCTCTTTGATCAGAATGCGGGTCAAATATTTCTCTCCGGAATTTTCGATGCCCGACTTATTATAAATACTTATCAGTTTATTAAAAATCTCATTTTGATTTTTCCTGCCGATAAGAAGAGATGCCTTATTGAATGCACCATCAAAACGCTCTTTATCAAAAGGCTTTAGTAAATAGTCCACTGCATTTGCTTCAAAGGCCTTGAGGGCATATTGATCATATGCCGTAATGAAGATGATAACAGGTCGGTGAGCATCCTTAATCTGCTGAACCACTTCTAAACCGGTATAGCCGGGCATTTGTATATCTAAAAATAAAAGATCCGGTTTTAAACTGATCACCATCGCTACGGCTTCCTCACCATTGCGTGCCTCCCCTACAATTTCAGCTGAAGCATATTCCAACAGATGAACCTTTACCGCCTCCCTGCCATGAAATTCATCATCTGCAATGACAACACGTATTTTATTGTTCACATCCATAAACTTGCAAAACTGAACATTAAAATAAGATAAGTAGAATATCCATCACTAAATCCATGAACTTCCATAAGCGGTAATGTTTTATTCAGGAATCCCCCATTTAACGTTATCAAAATGATTACTTCTTATTCGTTTCATCGTATTACCAATTCGTCCTGCCGATTTTAGGTATCGAAATGATTTTTTTATAACCTATTTGGTGTTAGAAATTAACTTGAAATAAGTTATGAATAAATTCAAACGCAGAGTAGTCATAATTGAGCATGACGAAAAATTTCGCAGCCTGGTTGGCGCCATGATCGAAGCTTCAGGTAATTATTTATTAGTGAATCAATATCCGGGATGCGAGGAAGCAATACACAATCTAAAACGTGATTTTCCGGATATGATTGTTATGAACATCGATTTTCCTCAAATGAAGGGAACGGAGGCTATCCCTGAAATCAAACGGCTTTTCCCGCAAATCAATATCCTTGTGGTGACAGATTATCAGGATGAGGAGATTGTTTTTGGCGCATTGAGCGCAGGGGCAAACGGTTATATTTTGCGTGATGCATGGGCTTATAATTTTATCGGGCATCTGAATGAATTATCCGGGGGAGGATCACCTCTCAGCCCATCGATTGCAAAAGTCATTGTTGAATCAATGCACATTTCCCGGATTTCTCCACTTACTTCGAGAGAAGGCCAGGTACTAAAATTGATTACGCAGGGAAATTCATATACCCGCATTGCCAACGAGTTGAATATTTCGAAGGAGACCTCAAAGTCGCACATCCGCAATATTTACCGGAAGCTCAATGTGAAGAGCAAGTCGGAAGTAGTTCGAAAAGCTTTTGAAGAGCGTATTGTTCCCTCAGTAGGATCAATCAGATAGTTTTAAGCAAAGGGGAATTGTATCTGCACCAAAGTGCCCTGGTGATTTTCGCCACAACTGATTTCAAATGTGTAATTGCTTCCGTAGAGTTGGTTCAGCCTGGATCTGGTGTTTGACAGACCCTGGTTTTCAACGTGAATGTCAGACCAGCCGACTCCATTATTAAGAATTTGAATAGAAAGGCTTTCATCATCAACTTTCTTAATTATTAATCTTATTTCTCCTTCGCTTAACTGTGGCTCGATGCCATGAATGACTGCGTTCTCTATCAATGGCTGTAAAAGGAAAGAAGGAATCCTGAGATTGTAGACATTACGATCTGCTTCAATGATAAATTTTAACCGGTCATTAAACCGGATTTGTTGAATATTCATGTACAACTTAATTATCTCTAATTCCTGACTTACAGTAATCAACTCATTTTTCGATTTTTCAAGTGTATTACGCAACAGATCACTTAAAACCATTAACATCTTCATCCCTTTCTCATTCTCCTTTCTTAATAAAAGAGAGACGATGGTATTGTGAGTATTAAAAAGAAAATGAGGCTGAAGCTGCATCCGTAATGCTTCCAGCTGGGAAGAGGTCAGTTGTTCTTTTAGCTGCGCAGCCTCCACTTCTGCCCTTCTGTACTTACTGTATAATTCAAAGCGCTGAATTCCGCCCACCAGAAGAAAATAGACAATATAACGCGAATGAATGCTGGCCATAAAGTAGCCAGGTAAATAAACAGTGGAAGCATGCTGAGGGAAAATAGTATAGACAAGAAACTCAATAATCAGAAATTCCAGGATGGTATGAACGATTACGAAAAGGGTAGCTAATCCAAACTGGATTGAAAAACTGCTGTACATTCCCTTCCATGTCATAGGATAACGAACAGCCAGACGAATAATAAAAGGAGTGAGTGCAGCCCATAATGGCCAATCGGAAGAAAAGATGGCAGAAAACGACCAGGGACTGCTATTCCCTTCCAGTGTTAATAAAACTGCATCCTGAAAATAATTAATGAGCGCAATAAAACCCCAAAACAAAAGATTGATTTTTGTAAAATCAGACAGAAAGCGTTGGTCTTTCGTCCAATGCAAAGAAGCCTGAGCCATGTACATAGCTTCGGTGAAGTTTAGGTTTACGCCACTAATATGATAAATCTTGCTCTGAGATTTATCATATTATCCTTTCAATTTCTTTTCAATCAATACACCTAATGATTAGGACCACAATAAAAAAGGACGCCTCCAATTGGAGGCGTCCTTAGTTTTAAGCAATTAAATAGTTAATTAAAAACTTCTGTCTTTTCGAATAATCCCGGAGTAGGACGTGGAGCGGAAGTGTTTGAGTTTATCTCCGCCTGAGAGATAATAAACCGTTGAGGTATTTCAGTTCCTGCATTTGGCGTTATCCCTAACACAGCCCAGTTTTGTTTACTTGAAAAAGATCCAAATCCGTTTCTTCTCATATCATTAAAGACTTCAATTGTACCAAGAAGCGAAACATATTTCTCTTCAATAATTTCTCTGTACAAAGCATCTGCAGGGGCCAGATTATCTGCATTTTCTATTCCACCACTAGCAAAGTCAGCGGCATCGTATGCGAGGTAATTTCCTGTACCAGAATAATAATCAGGATTCAGGTATCCTCCTCCATTTAAGTAGGCACGATAATCATTTAATACATCTAAGGCAGCACCAAATCCATTTACGCGAAGTGAAGCTTCGGCAAGAATCATCTGATTTTCGCGATAAGCAATAATCGCCCAGCCTGTGTCCGTACCAAAATATCCATCTGGAGCACCCCAATCATATTCCGAATAATAATTAGGCTCGTAACCGCTCGCATAGTTTTCGTCAGTGATGTAGCTAAAGTTATAACGATCGGCTTCATTAGTTTTAGCATTATTCCTATTATATGCTTCTGTGCTGCTCGGATCGATCAATCGGGGAGCAAAGGCATCAGTAGCCGCCAAATAGCCTGGACGATCGTATACCATGAAAGAATAGTAAATATTAAAATTGGATTGATAAATATCTCCATGAGGTCCTATCAAATCCATAGACGGATCTGTGATCCCCAAATTGGCAGCATCAATTGCATTTTGGTATTGACCCAAATGCAAATAAATCTTCGCCTTGACAGTGTTCGCTACTGCTTTCCAAATATCATCATCTCCTGCGCCTCCGGAGTAGAAGAAATCTCCTTCATATGCTGTTCCGGTTACCGCATCATCAATATTTGCAATAGCCGCATTTAATAGCACTAACGTTGCACTATAAACATCCAATTGTTTATCAAAAGCGGGATTTGGAAAATCAGTCAGATTATTCGCCTGGGAATAAGGAATATCTCCAAAAACAGATGCCGTGGTCACCATTGCGTGCGCTTCCAGAATTTGTGCCAAAGCTAAAGCTCTTTTATTGTTGACTACAAGTGCTTTCTGCTGAGCAATACGCAATGCTTTCAAAACACCAGCATAAATATTACTCCACGCATTGTCATAATCCGGAGCAGTACTGGTGTAATTATTCAATGCCACATATTGGCGGTCCACACCTGTGAACTGACTTGTCCACATACCGGCAATACGCGCCAACTCTCCTTCCATAAAACCGATATAAGCCACTTCACCGGAGTTGATCACTTGTCCCAACGAAGCATCTGTCGGCTGGGTGGGATCAAATTCACTAACACCCTCGGTGTATTTCTCGCAGGCACTGAACACAGCACCGAATGCGAGAATCACCATTACTTTCTTTAGGGATTTCATATATTTTTTCATATCAAATACTTTAAAAATTAATAGTTGATCCTTATTGTAAACAAATAAGATCGTGTTGCAGGGTTATTGAAATACTCTAATCCCCTGCCATTTGAAGAACCAGTAAGGTTAGTCTCAGGATCTGTACCAATGTATCTGACATCCGGCCCCCAGATTAGCAAATTTCTACCTGTTAAAGAGAAGTCGATTGAGTTAAGTTTGGTAGCTTCTCTGAAGCCTGTACTATTTAAAGAATAGGACAACGTGATTTCACGAATTCTGGTATTGGTAGCTTTTTTAATAAACTGACTAGCCACTGGTCCAAATCCACCACCTGTGGAAGTGTACCATCCCTGATCAAGGGCTACATTTCCTTTACCAAAATCCTCTACCGACCCGCGGAATGTGTAAGATCCGTCAGCGTTGGGTCTATAACGACTGGCAACAGTAGTATTTCCGGGAGAACCGGTAAACGTTCCATACACAGGAATAGCCGCAGCATCAGAAGCTGATACAGTAGTCATTACATCAGTATTGTATGAACGTCCAAAGTTATCAAGGATACCATGTGTTCCTGCCCAGATGTCACCACCCTGAGTTCTTTCCATAAGAACATACAATGAGAATCCTTTATAAGAGAATGTGTTTCCTAGTGCAGCTTTCCACTCTGGGTTTGGATTACCAATCACTGATTCATTTTGTGCTGCCTGAGGATATCCTTTTTCATCCAATACTAAATTTCCGGCAGCGTCCTTCATCCAGTCAATACCCCAAAGTACTCCCAGGGGCTGTCCTTCAACAGCTCGTGAAGACGTTCCGGCAAAACCGGCAAGGAAAAGTGAGCTCGTTCCCGCAAGGTTGGTAACCTTGTTTCGATACATACTCCAGTTTCCACTAATCTTCCATGAGAAATCTCCTATTTTAAGAATCTCAGCTCCCAGATCAAACTCCAAACCATGGTTTTTAATTTCAGCGGCATTTGCTGTCTTGCTTGAAAAACCTGTTGATGCAGCAGTCGCCACACTAAGGATCGCTTCTGTCGTTTTATTAGTAAAATAAGTAGCGCTCAAATTCACGCGATCATTAAAGAAGCGAAGATCAGTTCCAAATTCAACTTCAGTTTTTCTTTCTGGTTTCAAATAAGCATTTCCAAGTGTTGTACTTTGAACATATCCACCGTTTCCATAAGCACCTGATAGTAACTGCGATCCCCAACCATCTGCAAAACCGCCTGCAGTATAATAGGTGGCCGTATTATAGGGAGTTGGCTGCACGCCTACCTGACCAAAGCTTGTTCTTAATTTACCGAAGGACAGTACTTCTTTATTAGACAACAGTTGAGTAAACTGCCATGCTAAATTTGCTGCTGGATAGAAAAAAGTGCTTTGTGTTGCTCTACCAAAAGAAGACGCGCTTTCTGCTCTTCCTGTAAGATTTAAGAACAATTGATTCTTAAATGAAAAATCCATGGTAGTATAGGCTGCAGCTGTTCGTTGTTGTTGGTATCCGTTAAATGGAGTTTTATTATCAGGAGAAGAGTTGCCCAAGTCTAAAGGAATATTCTGAGTGATAATAAAGGCTTGAGTTGTTCCTCCCACATTGTTATAAGTACGTTCATTAAAATTCATCCCTAATAAAGCCCTGAAATCAAAATCATCGTTCAGTTTAAACTTACCTTGTGCAAAAAGATCTCCATTATACTGTGTTTCGCTGATTGTCTGCAATGTCAGTTTTCCACCTGGGATAAGGGCCGCGAGTGGATCATAAAAATCTTTTCTGCTGTCGGTGTAATTGTCTAATCCAAGTCGGGCGGTTATATCAAGCCACTTCAAAGGAGCTATCCCTAATTCCACCGAGCCGAGAAACCGGTCAACATCTGAAGTACTAATGTTATGATCCATCATCCAAAGCGGGTTGTCATACACCGATGCTGTGCTGGCTCCAAGTGGGTTTCGATATGCTCTTTGTCTGTTTGGGAAATTGATTCCATTAGCATTAGTGTATGTACCGATGTCATAAGAGTTGTCAAAATCAGGTGAGGTACGAAGTCCTCCCAAATAAAGACCCGAAGTATTTGAACCCTGCTGAATCCGATTTGACTTAGTCTTCGTATAGCCGAAGTTCGACCCCACTCTTACGATATCACTCAGTTTTTTATTGGTGTTAACACGTAAGGTAGTCCTGTCGTAGCTGCTATTTGTTTTGATAATACCTTCCTGCGAAAGATTATCCACACTAATAAAGAAGTTACCATCTTTATCTCCACCGTTTATACTCAGGCCGATATCATTAAAATAACCGGTTTTGAACAGATTATCTCTATAATCAAAAGTGTCCTGAGAATTTTTTCCTCCATGCGGGTTAGCGTTAGTACCATTTGCCACAGAATAGAATTTAGTTCCATCATTAGCGGTAAAAACACCACCATATCCTGCCGTTCCGGGAGTTGTAATGAAATTATCTGCGCCTCCTGCACGCCCTGGGATATAATCCCCCCAACTCCATCCGCTTTGAGGTGCTTGCTGATACTTCATATTAGAACCAGATCCCCAATTGTTTGTCAGATCATGAGCGATATAAAGTTTATCTTCAGAACGCGTATACTTTAGAGAAACATTTATTTTTCCTTTTGCACTTGATCCTTTCTTCGTAGTGATAACGATCACACCATTCGCTGCGCGGGTACCCCACAAAGCTCCTGCGCTAGCGCCCTTTAACACTTCTACTGAAGCAATGTCATCAGGGTTTATATCATTTAAGCGAGACTGCTGAACCACACCATCCACACCACTTCCACTTTGACTATTGTAAATGGGCACGCCATCTAAAATGATCAATGGTTGCAAATTTCCTGTGATTGTGCTTTGACCACGAATCTGGATATATGCGCCTGCTCCAGGGTCACCGCTTGATTTTACAATATTCACCCCGGAAGCTTTGGCGGAAAGACCAGTAATTAATGTTGCTTCTCCTGACCTTGAAACGGCACCACCATTTACCTGAGAAACGGCTGTTCCTAATTCATCTTTATTTTGTTCAATACCAAGTGCAGACACAACTACTTCAGAGAGCTGCCTCACATCTGTAGATAATCGAATATCAATAGTAGATTGGGTACCTATTTCGATTTCCTGGCTTTGCAAGCCAATAAAAGAAAAAGCTAAAATGCCACCTGATGCCGGAACGTTTATTCTATAGTTACCCTCAGTGTCGGTAACTGTTCCATTTGAAGTGCCCTTTAGCACCACATTCACTCCCGGTAAAGCAGAACCATCTTCTGGCGATGTTACTTTACCTGTCACAATCCGATCCTGCGCCCAGGCAATGCTGAGGGCAAAAACGAATGACATTAGTAGAAACTTCTTCATACGTTAAGTTTAGGTTTAGTTAACTACCCTAATAAAACAGACACTTCACGCAAAGAATTTGGTGGTGCGGATTGTTTCAATTAGGCTATTTTGTAAAGCTGACGAGATGCCTTGCGGTATTAAATCCCTTAAATGGGGTATTTTTAAGTAGCAATCAGGTATTATTTGAATCTAATTACGTTAGTGTGTTCACCCAATTCCGGTTGCCTGCTTTTCAAGTTCACAAAAATGAATATTCGGCTACTGACTGCTTCACCTTCTTCTGTTCTTCCAAACCGATTTCAAACCATCTAAAATTCGGACCTCAAAACTCCCAATCTCCCCGTAGTGCAAGTCGTCACTGTTAACTCGAATTCACCTATTTTTGCTACCAATTTTTCAGATGAATTTCACTCTTACAGCCACCGACCCCGAATCACGCGCACGTGCCGGAGTTGTATTCACCGATCACGGGGAAATACCCACACCGATTTTTATGCCTGTAGGTACGGCAGGATCAGTGAAAGCAGTACATCAGCGCGAACTTGAAAATGATATTGACGCGAAGATCATTTTAGGTAACACCTATCATCTCTATCTAAGGCCGGGTATTGAATTACTTCAGAAGGCAGGGGGGCTGCACAGGTTCAACGGATGGCAACGACCGATCCTAACCGACAGCGGGGGCTATCAGGTATACTCCCTTTCGGCTAACCGTAAAATCAAAGAAGACGGTGTTGCCTTCAAATCACACATCGATGGTTCGAAGCATCACTTCACACCCGAGTCGGTCATGGACATTCAGCGTGCCATTGGTGCAGATATCGTTATGGCTTTCGATGAGTGCACTCCTTACCCCTGTGAGTATGGCTATGCCAGAAAATCCCTTCAGCTTACTCACAACTGGCTCGGACGTTGTGTGAAGCGCATCAATGAAACTTCGCCTCACTATGATTATAGCCAGGCGCTGTTCCCTATTGTGCAGGGAAGTGTCTATAAAGATTTAAGAAAAGAGTCTGCTGAGTTTATTGCCAATCAGCAGCAGCAAGGCAATGCCATCGGTGGACTTTCGGTGGGTGAACCTCACGAGCTCATGTATGAAATGACAGACCTCGTGTGTGGCATCTTACCCAAAGACAAGCCCCGTTACCTGATGGGAGTGGGTACTCCGGAAAATATTTTAGAGTGCATCGCTTTGGGGGTGGATATGTTTGATTGTGTGATGCCCACCCGCAATGCACGCAATGGAATGCTCTTTACTACGCAGGGCATCATTAACATACGCAATGAAAAATGGAAAAATGACCTGAGCCCGATTGATGCCGAGTTGGGCGGATACGCAAGCACTTTCTACTCCAAAGCGTATCTTCGCCATCTGGTAATCAATAAAGAGATTTTAGGCGCACAAATTGCTTCTATCCATAATCTTGCCTTTTATCTTTGGCTGGTGAAAAGATCCCGTGAAAAAATTATAGAGGGAACCTTTGCCGAATGGAAGAATAAAATGGTAAAAACAGTATCACAACGATTGTGAAGTAGTCAGAATGCCGGAAGTGAGTCGGTTAACCATTGACATCCTTTGCGGCTTTCCTCCTTTCAGAAACAGACCATGAAGATATTAGATAAGTATATTCTCAAAAAAATTCTCTCCACCTTTTTCTTCGTGGTACTGATCCTGATGTCTATCGTAACGGTGATTGATCTTACCGAAAAGATGGATAAATATTCCCGGAACAACCTCGATACACTCACCATCCTGGGGTATTATGCCGATTTCCTTCCCTGGATAGCAGGACTCATTACTCCCATCACTGTTTTTATCGCCATTGTATTTGTCACCTCGCAGATGGCTGCGCGTACAGAGATCATTGCGATACTCAGCAGCGGGGTCAGTTTCATGCGAATGCTTTATCCCTACTTTATCGGTGCAGCTATCCTGGCAGTGATCAGTTTTTATTTCAACGGATGGATCATCCCCAAATCAAATCGTAACCGGATGGAATTTGAAATGCGTTATTTCAATAAGAACTATTCGGTAGATCGAAAAAATGTGCACATGCAGGTAGAACCCAATGTCTATCTCTATCTTCAGAATTATAACAATCAATCCAATATCGGCTATCAGTTTTCACTGGAGAAATTTAAAGATAACCGCCTCATTGAAAAATTGACCGCAGACAATATTCAATGGGATACCACCAAGCAAAAATGGACATTGAAGTATTGGAAAAAAAAAGGAGTGGATAGTTTGTTTACCACAACAGGGAAATCGTTAATCCATCAGCTCAGCGAATCCGGTGATGCGCTGGACACCACGCTTGTTATTTCACCTAAAGATTTTGCCAATGACCAATCGGATTATGCGGGGATGACTATCCCTGAACTAAAGAAGCATATCACTAAAATGAAATTTCGCGGATCTACTGGTGTGGAGGCATTTGAAACTGAAATGCATATCCGCTACGCCACGCCTTTCACTATTTTTGTCTTGGTCTTCATGGGGGTTATTGTTTCTTCGCGTAAAAGCAGGGGAGGTACAGGGTTTCAGATCGCGCTTGGTTTTCTGCTGTCCTTCGTATTCATCATTTTCTTTATGATCACGCGAACATTCGCTGAAGCCGGATTTCCACCTCCCATTGTAGCGGCCTGGCTTCCCAATATTACATTTACCATCGTATCCCTCGCGATGTATAAATTTGTACCGCGCTAATGACTACCACTTCCGATTATTTCAAGCTTCACTTCATTGTTTTACTTTGGGGATTTACAGCTATCCTCGGCAAGCTCATTTCCATTCCTGCGGTAGAAATGGTTTTCTATCGCACCCTGCTTGCGGCCGCAGGGATGGGCGTGGTGATGCTGTACCTGAAAACCAGCTTTCGCCTTTCTTCTTCCGACTTCTGGAAAATCTTTTTTACCGGCTTTATTGTTGCCGCTCACTGGCTTACTTTTTTTATATCGGGACGCATCGCCAATGCATCTGTAAGCCTGGTGGGTTTTGCTACAGGATCACTGTGGACTGCGTTGATTGAACCTCTGGTAAAACGCAAAAAAATTCAGGTGATTGAAGTCGGGCTTGGACTGGTGGTGATCACAGGGCTGTATATCATCTTCTCTTTTGATTTTCAATATCCGCTCGGGCTTCTTCTGGGCATAGCCTCAGGTTTAACTATGGCTATGTTTGCGGTAATCAATTCCACATTCGTGCATCGTATCCATCCTTTTACCATTACCTTTTATGAAATGACGGGAGCCTGCATAGCGGTCATCCTGTTTTTTCCAATCTATAAGAATCTGTGGAGCGCTGATCATCAGCTTCATTTGGCGCCATCGGGAATGGACTGGATTTATATTGCTGCTATGGCCTGGGCTTGTTCCGTATATGCCTATTCGGTAGCCTTAAATCTCATGAAGAAAATTTCGGTTTTTTTAATATCACTTTCGCTGAATCTGGAACCTGTTTACGGAATTATCATGGCGGTATTGATTTTTGGAGATTCCGAAAAAATGAATTCCAATTTTTATATCGGCACAGCTGTCATCCTATGTGCTGTGCTCTCCTATCCATTATTAAAAAGCAGGATAGCAAGCGCATCAGAGCAACCAACCTGACCAATGTGCTAATCTTTCCCACGCGGCATCCGTCTTTATTTCCTCATTAAATATCCCAAAGACAGAAGAGCCGGAGCCGCTCATGCTGGCATACACCGCCTTCATGGAATACAGTTGCTCTTTTAACCGGGCGATAGCCGGATGATGCGACAGGACCGTTTTCTCAAAATCATTTTTCAAATACAATCCCCATTTCTCTATCGGTGACTGTACCCTATCCATCAGTGATGCTGAAGGAACTTGCGGCACTACTCCCGCGTAAGCTTCGGCAGTAGAGACGTGAACTTCGGGTTTTATAATCACCATGTATTTTCCTTTCAGATGAATGGAAACCGGTTGAAGCACCTCCCCTCTTCCACTGCCTCTCATGGGTTCGTTCTGAATAAAAAAAGCACAGTCGCTTCCTATCCGCGAAGCATAGTTCTGCAGCCGCTCTTTATCCAATTGGAGTTCAAAAATTTCATTGAGCACACGAAGCGTATACGCGGCATCCGAGGACCCACCACCTAATCCGGCACCGGTAGGTATGATCTTATGAAGGTGAATATTTACCGGCCCGATATCAAAATCCTTCCTGATAAGATGATACGCTTTCAGGCAAAGATTATCTTCTTCTTTTCCGGGAATAATGGCTCCGCTGCTTGTAAATAGTAATTGACGGGATGGAATAATCTCCAATACATCGGTCCATGGAACAGGATAAAAGACGGTATCAATAGCATGATATCCATCTTCTCTTTTTGAAATGATATCAAGCCCAAGATTGATTTTACAGTGGGGGAATACGACCATAAAGTAAATGGCAATAATACAAATAGGCTTAGAAATATAAGACAGGCACACACGTTTGCACCAAAAAAGTATTAAATTTCTAAATCAAACCTACTACACACATGGAACAAACACCCGCTTCTGATCCAACTTCATCGCTACTTGTTCACTGGGACATGTATATGCTCATTGCCGGAGCAGTCTTTGTTGTGATCGCCATTTTAATCTTCTGCTACCACGAATTCAAAGTGGCGCAGGTGAAAGATCTCAAAGAAAAATACGATTACGTAAACCTCCACGAGGTGCGGTTTTTCTGGTACACGATCATTGCCCTTATTGCAGCCGGATTTTTCTTTATCAACAGTATCTTCACCAACAAAGTGCTGGAAGAAATTTCCTGGTTTTATGTGCGTATTTTTGTGTCGGTAGGCTTTGCCGTGATGAGCTACTTTATCTTTTACAGCATCGTGCGTACTTATTATCCCCGGCAGCTGGAAAAAAGACTTCATAAAATCAGAACCACACCCCGTTTTTCTCCTGCCGGAAACAAAATGCGCAGGCTAAGCGAAGAAGAGGAAGACCATCACCTGGAGGCTGGCCAGATAGCAGAAGAATCCAGCGAGATTCATTCCGTGGATTATGATGTATGGCTGGACGAAAAAACAGGGTTCAAGAAAATTGAAAAGTACTGGGCTTATCAGCATGCCGAAGAATGCTCGGAGTGCGGCTATTTCACACTTAAGATTTATAATGAAGAGATCGAAGTAAGACCAACCCTTACGGAAACCGGCCTGCTCCTCAAGCACTTTAAATGTTCGTATTGCAACCACCGGGAAGCACGCGAGATTGTACTTGCCAAACTTTCTGACAACGTAGCATAAGCTAATTAATGAGGGGCAGGTGAACCGTAAATACAGAACCTGTCCCCCATTCACTCTGCATTTCAATCGTTCCGCCCAGCATAGCGGCTGCTTTTTTAGCAAGGTATAGCCCCACGCCATTCCCTTTCGATTGCTGGGTGCCTCTGAAATACAGATCAAATATGCGGCCGGCATATTTAGGATCAATGCCGATGCCGTTATCCTCCACCTCAATAGCAACCCTTCCTTCTTTAACAGAAGAGTGGATTCTCACGAAAGGCCTTTCTTCCACATGCGGCCTCCTGAAGGAGATAGCATTCTCAATAATATTTCGTAGGATCACTTGCAGCAACTCTTTATTAGAAAGGAAGTTGATCGGTATGCCACGGACATGAATATAATCGATGTTTCTCCGTTGGAAATCAGAGTCAAAGATTTTGGCGGTGTCGTCAATACTGGCATGAAGACTTACCTCACTTCGTTCACCAGTGGGCCGGTTTAGTTCGTAGGCCATGTGCAATTTGAAAAGCATGCTATCCATGCTATGTGCAGTGTCCGACACTTTTTCAAAAAGCATCTGCCACGTCTCACGGCCGGAAAGCTGAAACACCTGCTCGAGACCAAGCAATGTAGCAATTGGCCTGCGTATATCGTGCGAAGCATGATATAGAAAACGATCCAGTTCCTTATTGGCAACATCCAATTCTTCCGTGCGTACTCGTACTTTTTCTTCCAGCTTCAGATTGATCGACCCGATGATTTCGTTCTGCTGCTGCAGTGTCTGGCTTTGCGCTTCCAGTTCATCATTTTTATTTTCGATTTCTGCACGCTGTGCAGAAATCAATGAATACTGTGCCTTCAGCCGGTTGCTGTCGCGAATAATAACAAGAATGAGCAAAACCACCAATGCCAGGATGATCCCCGTAGACCAAATGACGATACGTTGATTTTCTATTTCTTTTAGCTGTATATCGTTGGCATGCTTCAGGGAGACAATCTCACTTTGCTTTTTTTCCAATTCGTACCGGGCCCTGAAACGACCCAGGTTGATTCGCTCACTCTCAACGACCAGCGAGTCGTTGAATCGGGTCACTTCTTTTTGGGCTTTCAATGAGTTGGACAGATCTCCTACCGTTTCATAGAAGCGCGCTCTTGTCCGGGCCTCATTTAGTTTTACCCTCGTTGCCGTTACTTTGGGAAGCAGCGAAGCAGCAGTATCTAAATATTTTTTTGCAAACTCCGTGTTCTTCCCGTCCAAATAAATATCGGCCAGCGTAATGGCCGAACTGGCTGCACTGCTCCACTCTTTAAATTTCCTGCTTATCGCAAAGTCCTGCTTCAGGTTGTTGATCGCCATCTGTGTAAACCCCTGGGCACGATAAATTTTTGCCCGGTTTCCGTTGATCAGGCCAACCCAGAATTCGTCTTTTAACATTTTGGCCAGTTGCTCGGCCCGTTGAAAAGCGCTTAATGACAACTCAAAATCATTTAACCGAAAAGCAGCAAGGCCAACGGTATTATGGCTGCTCATGATATCAACGGAATCCTCATGAAGAGGCCGTTTCAATTTTTCAAAATAACGGTTGGCCTCCTTCGCCTCGCTGATTGACTCTCCATAGTGTCTTGTGCGATAATTGATCTGCGAGGTACCGCAATTCGCCTTAAACAGGTTTTCGGTATCGTTCAGGGAAAGAAAAATGCGGTCTGCCTCGTAGAGTTTTTCCAACGCCTCGGTAAGAAACTGCTCACCAAAGTAGAAGTTACCCAGCCGGAGCGCCATCACTCCTGTTTCATGTTTCTTTTTATTTTCTACAGCGAGATCGTATGCCTTTTGAAAAGCGATAAGGGCTTCACCGTTTTTCTTCGCATGCATATACGCATTACCCAGGTTTCGGTAGGCATACACCAACGCAACAGGTTTATTAAGTTGTTCAACAATTTTAATAGCCTGCTCTGCTTCGGCAAGATCCTGTTCGGGAGTAAGCAAAGCGGTTTGATCTGAAAGCGAAGTGAAGAGGCGCTCATACCTGGAGGAATCGGCATTCGCTATTGCTTTACGCAAACTATCCACCCGGCCAGGTACCGGTTGAGCCCTGGCTATGGTAACAAGAAAGAATACACCAATAAAAAGGAGGGTTTTTTTCATCCGGGCGATGCCAGTATCAATATATCGAATACATTTTCATGAAAGAAAGTAATCGGTTACGTGCAAAACATCTAAATATGTAAGTTTTTTACCAGATATGAACAATTCGTCTTCTTCTCCTATAGGTATTTTTGACAGCGGCACAGGCGGACTCACGGTAGCACATGCTATTAAAACACTTTTGCCTCATGAACACATGGTGTATTTTGGAGACACTGCCCATTTCCCTTATGGAGATAAATCAGAAGCTGCTATTCAGGCTTATTCTATTAAAATTGCTGACGTACTTCTTAAAAAAGGCTGCAAAGTAATCGTTATCGCCTGTAACTCGGCCAGCTCTGCGGCCTACGAGTTATTGAAGGAATATGTACGCAAAGAAGCACATATCATTAACGTGATCGATCCGATGATAAAACTGATCACGCAAAAATTTGAAGGCAGGCACATCGGTCTTATCGGCACCAAACGCACTGTGCAGTCAGGGATTTATACCCGCAAAATTGCTGATGCCAAAAAGAATATCACGCTTAGTTCGTTGGCTACGCCACTGCTTACCCCGATGATCGAAGAAGGTTTTTTCAACAACCAGATTAGTCATGAAATCATCAGCCAGTATCTGCATGATGAGACCCTTCAGCACATTGAGGCCCTTATACTGGCTTGTACGCACTACCCCTTGATCCGGAAGGAGATTAACGGTTTTTACAATCACACGATTCCCGTTATCGATTCTGCAGAAGAGGTGGCCGGAGCTTTGAAGGAACATCTTCAAAACCACAGCTTGCTTAACCCGGACCCCGGGCCAGCTCACCGGACCTTTTACGTATCTGATTACACCGAAGCCTTTGAAGCCTCCACACGACTGTTCTTTCAGGAAAAGGTTCACCTGGAAAAACACTCTTTATGGAACTAGGTCAGACGATAATGTAGGGTTTGTCCGTTCTTTTAATAATTTCACATCGCCTTATTTCTGATCTTTGGTAAACCCCTTAAATGAGTACCCTCATTTTCATCCTGCCTTTTCTGATCATCTACTCCATTTTGGTGATCTACGCGGAGCGGAAAATTTCTGCTTTCATGCAGGATCGGCTTGGGCCAATGGAGGTGGGATATTATGGTATTCTGCAGACTGTGGCTGACCTGATCAAACTCTTACAGAAGGAAGAGATTATTCCTGCAAAAGCAGAACCATTACTTTTTAAAGCAGCACCGCTTCTCATTTTTATAGCTGTCTTCGCAGGATTTGCGGTACTCCCTCTCAGTCCGGCATGGACAGGATCGTCCATCTCCACCGGAGTATTTTTTTTACTTGCCATCGTCTCCATTGATGTAATCGGCATACTGATGGCAGGATGGAGTTCGAACAACAAGTATAGCGTGCTGGGTGCTATGCGGGGAGCAGCACAGCTTATCTCTTACGAAGTGCCTTTAGGCCTATCCGTGCTCTGTGTAGTTATCGTAAGCCAGACACTTGACCTGCAGGAAATTTGTTTTCAGCAAAGTACTCAGGGCAATGCCCCGGCCTACCTTTTTGGCATCAAGGCTTTAGGGCAAACCAACACATGGGGTGGCATTTTTACATGGAATATCGTGCGTATGCCTTTGTTGTTTTTCGCCTGGGTAATATTCTTTATTTCCTCCCTGGCCGAAAGTAATCGTACCCCCTTCGATCTGCCAGAAGCAGAAGCAGAAATAGTAGCTGGCTTTCAAACCGAATATTCCGGTTTCCGATGGGGAATCATAATGCTGGCCGAATATGCAATGATGTTGCTCGCCAGCCTGTTAGGCACTATTCTCTTTTTTGGCGGATGGAATACACCATTGCCTAATGTGGGTGCACTGTTATTTTCTGAGTGGACATCAGGACCCGTGTGGGGAATTTTCTGGATAATCTCAAAAGCTTTCTTCTTTGTGACTACCCAAATATGGGTACGCTGGTCTTTACCACGCCTGCGAATCGATCAACTCATGTCATTAAGTTGGAAATATCTAACACCTATCTCTTTGATTTTAATAATACTATGCGGATTTTGGAAATTGTTTTGAAAGTGAAAGACTACATAAAACACATCTTGTTCATGAGCGTGACGGTTATGACCATCACCTTTTCGAACGCACAGGTAAAACTGGACAGCCTGGAGAGCGAGCTGCGCAAATCCACTTCCGATTCCGTCAAGGTAAGGTTACTCCATCAGCTTACTGATGAATACAAGTTTATGGACTTCACCCGGGCGGAGAGTTTTGCCAACCAGGCCTTGCAGCTGAGTGAAAAAAAAGACTGGAACTGGGCCAAGGCCGAATCGTACAGGCGGATGAGTGCGCTGGCCACACTACACGGAAATTACACCACTGCATTAAAATACGATAATCAGCGCCTGCCCCTCACCATGGAGCTCAAAGACAGTGCTCAGATTGCCAATGCGCTCAACGTACTGGGCAATACCTATTTTAACCTGGGTGAGTACGATGATTCGTATTATTATTTTACGCAATCTTACCGCGCAAGACCGAAATCTGACTCCCTTCAACTCACCATTGCCCTGCACAACGTGGGTACGGTATTTAAAGAGTTAGGTCAGTTTGATGTAGCTCTGAACCACCTTCAGCTTTCGCAAAGGATCAGCCGTAAAATCAAGGATGAAGATGGCGAAGCTTACTCACTCGATGAGATCGGTGGTGTTTACCTGCTGCAGGGAGATTATGAGGAAGCCGAAAAAGAATTGCTGGCCTCCCTGCAAATTACGCGCAGCCGCAATATTGAAGTGCTTGAACCGAAGACTTTAAATAAGCTGGCTCATTTGTATTTTGAAAAGGGCGCTTTGGATAAAGCGCTTGCTTATTTTGATTCGGCTGCCACGATTCACAAAAAATCTTCCAACAGCTTCGGGCTGGCAGAAACTTCCCTGGGAACCGGTAAAGTGTACCTCAAGCAGGGAAAATATAAAGAAGCAATGAATTTATTTGAGCAGACACTGGCGGCTTCACGCAAAATGAATGCGCGCATACTGGAGATTGAATGCTTCAACGAACTATCCAAGCTCCATGAATTGCAGGGAGACTACAAGCAGTCGCTCAAATACTATAAAGATTACAAAATCCTTCAGGACAGTCTATACAGCCAGGACATGCTCACCAAATTATTCCAGGACCAGGTGCGCTTTGAGACCGAAACAAAAGATGTAGAGATTGCTGCGCTGAGCAAAGCAAAAAACCAACGCGATTCCGATCTAAAAAGACAGGAGTTTATCAGTAACATCCTCGTTGTAACCATGGCCTTAACTGCCATTCTGTTGTTTACCGTTTATCGCAGCGGGCAGCGAAGAATACACATCAACAAACTGCTGGTGGAGCACCAGGATGAAATCAAGAAGCGTAGTGTTGAACTGGAGCAACTTAACCAGGTAAAAGACAAATTCTTTTCCATCATCTCACATGATTTGCGTTCGCCCATGAATGCCTTGTCTGCCATACTCGACATGGTGGATAAAAAGCAGGTAACTGCCGAAGAGTTTACCCGCCTCAGCAAAGAACTGCGTATTCAGTTCAACCATACCAAAACACTGATCAATAACCTGCTTGACTGGACCCTGTTGCAGATGGACAAGCTCAAGATTCAGGCAGAGAAAATCAATATCAGCGCGATGGTGGATGAAAACATCCGTCTGTTGACTTCGCTTCACCTGAAGGAAACAGAAATGATCAATCGCATCCAACCCGGCACCATTGCTTTGGCAGATACCAACATGATCAATCTTGTTTTCCGGAACCTGATCATGAACGGAATCAAATTCACTGAACAGGGAGGTAAAATTGAAATCGCTTCCAAAGAAGAAAACGATCACTACGTAATCTCCATATCCGATGACGGTGTCGGTATTGCTCCTGAAGTACAAAGTATTCTCTTTGAAAAAACTTCCGGGTATAGTACCAGAGGTACAGCCAACGAAAAAGGTACCGGGCTCGGACTTATTCTCTGCAAGGAATTTGTAGAAAAAAATGGTGGTACCATCTGGCTGGAAAGCAAGGAAGGAAAGGGAAGCACATTCTACTTTACCGTGAAGAAAGCGGTTTAATTAAAAACGAATTCGGCAAGACGAAGTATGAATTGCAGGTCCAATTCCTCATTTGTACTTCCGTCATTTGCATTTTGTAATCATGAAGAGTGAAAGATAGAAACACGTATTGGTCCGATATTTCTGTTACCGTAAGTTCTGTATATACAGGATTACGACTGACACTGTCGCATCTGATGCGTGCACGAAAAAGCCGGATGCCATCTTCCGTCCGGGAGCAGAATTACTTTTTGTTACAGGAAGGTATTTCCACCATCCAATATCCGCACGAAACCATACCTGTACCGGATAACGGCCGCTATCAATTGCATAATGAAATTGACGACTGCATTGTGTGCGATAAGTGCGCCAAAGTCTGCCCGGTAAATTGTATTGACATTGAGCCGATCAAATCGGCTGAGGAGATAGGAAAGACTTCCGATGGTACTCCCAAAAGGATCTATGCAGCAAAATTTGATATCGACATGGCCAAGTGCTGCTTCTGCGGGTTGTGCACAACAGTATGCCCCACCGAGTGCCTGACCATGACTAAAAAATATGATTTCAGTGTTTTTGATGTGAAGGAACATAATTTTGTGTTTGGCGATATGAGCGAAGCACTCATTAAAGAGAAGAAAGAAGGCTGGGAAGAACACCAGAAAAACAAGGCTGCTGCAGCCTTGCCGGCTCTTGTTGCTACTGCTGTATCCGATGATAAAACAGAGCAACCACCTGCTGCTCCTGCAAGTGTCAAACCCATGTTCCGGCCTAAAATGATGAAGCCTTCAACTCCTGTTGTAGCCGAACCGAAGGAAGAAAAAACAGAAGCAAAAGAAGAGGCACCGCCAACTCCACCGCCTTCTCCTGCAGTCCGTCCGGTATTCCGGCCTAAAATAAAACCTCCCGGTTCCATTCCTCCTGAATCATGAACCTGAAGGACATCATTTTTTATTTCTTCCTGCTGCTTGCAGCATTCGCTGCTGTCGGTATGTTATTGGTAAAAAACGTATTGCATGCTGCGTTGTTATTGATGGTTTGTCTTTTGTCGATTGCGGGTATCTATGTGTTGCTTCATGCCGAGTTCCTCGCTGTTACACAAATTATGGTGTATGCAGGGGGCATATTGGTAATCATTATTTTTGGAATCATGCTTTCTTCACGTATTGCAGATACGCCTTTGAATGTAGCCACCGCCAGAAAAATTCCAGGCTTCCTTACGGGAGCCGGCATGTTGTTTATGATCCTCTATGCTATTCATAGCATAGCATTTTCCTTTTCAGGCATTCCGGCAGAGCGTGTTTCAAACCATGTTCGTAATATTGGTTTTCAGCTGATGAGCATTTATGTAGCTCCGTTCGAAATAGCCGGTGTACTCCTGCTGATCAGTCTTATTGGTGCAGCCGTTACCGCTTCCTTCCTGATCAAAAAATGACCATGGCCATTGAACATTTACTGTATCTAAGCGCCTTTCTTTTTTCTATCGGCCTCACCATCATCATTACCAAACGCAATGCCATTATGATGTTGCTGGGTATTGAGCTTATGCTGAATGCCGCTAACCTGAACCTGGTTGTATTTAGCTACAATGGAAAAATGGAAGGCCAGCTATTTGCATTGTTCATCATCATCGTAGCCGTCTGTGAAGCTGCTGTGGGCATGGCCATTGTGCTGCGGATGTATCATCACTACCGCACTTCTGTCCCTGATGAGATCAGCCAACTAAAGGAACAACGGTGACAGCGGAAGAAACGACATGGGTGGTATTATGTGCATGGCTATTGTCTCTGCTTTCTTTTATCATTTCGTTGCTCATCCGGCCACGGCTGGAATGGATCGTTCCTCCCTTCACATCGCTGCTTCTCTTCATCGCTTCAATCTGTTCCTTCTTTGTTGCTATCGCTATATGGAATAATCAACCCTTGCTGATTACCTGGAACTGGTTTACGATTAACGGAATCGAAAATACCGGGCAGCTTAAAATTGACAACCTCAGTGCCCTGATGCTGGCGGTGGTTAACTTCATTTCTTTATTGGTGCACATCTATTCGGCAGGATACATGGCCGATGATACAGGCATCAAACGCTATTTTGCTATGCTTGGGTTCTTTACTTTCTCCATGCTTGGGATTGTACTGTCTGATAATCTGTTAGTCACCTTTTTCTTTTGGGAGTTAGTGGGATTCTCTTCCTATTTGCTTATTGGGCACTGGCGCGAAAAACCGGAAGCAGGTGCCGCTGCAACAAAAGCTTTTTTATTCAACCGCATTGGTGATGCAGGCTTTCTGGTTGGGATAGGCATGCTTTGGGCCGAAGTTAACTCACTCCATTTTAAAACTCTTGCTGAAGCCGCTGCCACAATTGATCCTTCCGTATTAACCTGGGCAAGCTTATGTATTTTTTGTGGTGTAGTCGGTAAGTCGGCACAGTTCCCATTATCTACCTGGCTGCCCGATGCCATGGAAGGCCCTACACCAGTATCGGCCCTGATTCATGCAGCTACGATGGTAGCAGCCGGAGTATTTCTTCTGGCACGGGTTTACTTTTTGTTCACGCCCTCTGCATTGATTGTTGTCTCTGTCATCGGATCGATCACCGCCTTATGGGGAGTCATGGGTGCATTGCATGCAGTCGACATCAAAAAAATCCTCGCTTACTCTACTGTATCACAGTTGGGCTTCATGATTTTAGGAATGGGCAGTGGTTCCTTCAGCGGAAGTATCATGCATCTATTCACACACGCTTTCTTCAAAGCCTGTCTGTTTCTGGGAGCCGGTGCTATCATTCATTACCTGCATCGTGTACAACATCACACCCACAACGATTTTGATGTACAGGATATTCGTAACATGGGAGGCCTGAGAAAATACCTTCCCAACACCTTCATTGCTTTTGTTATTGCGGGCGCATCCCTGTCGGGCGTGCCTTTGTTTTCAGGATTTGTTTCCAAGGATGCGATCTTAACACAGTTGTTTTATAATGCACAAAATGGCAATCCGTTGGGCTGGCTATTTTTATCCATCGCCTTTATTATTTCTTTTCTTACGGTGTATTATACATTCAGAATGATCTGGTTTGTGTTCTTTGGCGAGTGCCGCATTGCCGATCAAATGGAAAAAGTAAAAGAAGAACGGGTTCCACTCATTCTCATCTTTCCCATTGGTTTCCTGGCATTATGCGCTTTCTGGATAACGGCCTCCTGGAACCCTTTCGATTTTCATGGATGGTTACATGAAGGATTAGGTGACCCCGTTCCTCATCACACCATGATTACTATCCTATCGCTGGTCTGGATCATCATCGCTGTTGTTTTTGCGTATTACAATTTAAGAAACAAACACCTGTGGTCTCCGGTAAAGTTCTTTCCCGATCCCGACCGGTTTTATGTACTCACTGTATTGTATTCCATACGGCAGCTTAGCAGGCTCACACTTGCTTTTGACAAGAAATGGATTGATGGCACCCTTCACTTTGCTGCCTATGCACAAGTAACAATCGCTCAATTAATGAGCTGGTGCGACCGCATATTGATTGATGGCGCTGTAAATGGCACAGCCCGGCTGGCGGGAGGCTTAGGTGCTGTTACCCGCTCCTTTACTAATGGAAAAATCCAGTCCTACATTCTTTGGGCAATGGCTTCCCTTATTATTTTTATACTTTGGATTTTGCTCTCCTGATCACTGCATGAAGTATCTACTCTCTTTACTCATCTTCACCCCGGTAGCGGCTGCATTGATCGGCTTATTCATTCCATCGTCCAATAAAAATACATTTAAGTACCTCACACTTGTTGTCAGTCTTATTCAGCTGCTCCTGCTGATCGTTGTCATTCAGGATTATGGAACGACCACTACTAAATTTCGCCTGACAGAAGAGACATCATGGATCACAGTAGACCTGGGCACATGGGGCACATTGAAATCTGCCTACCTCATTGGCCTGGATGGATTAAGCTTGCCACTGGTAGCCTTGTCGGTATTTATTATGCTCATCGCTACGCTGTCCTCCTGGAAAGTAGATCATAAAATAAAAGGATACTTTATTTTATTGTTACTATTAAATAGCGCTATCATCGGAAGTTTCTGTGCGCTGGATTTCCTGCTCTTCTATGTGTTCTTCGAATTCATGCTGCTGCCCATGTATTTCCTTATCGGGATATGGGGCGGACCAAAACGTGAATACGCTTCCATCAAATTTTTCCTGTACACCTTGCTCGGCTCCATCTTTATATTGATTGTAATGATCGGACTGTATATTTCGGTGCAGGAACCTTCTTCCGGAAACCAGATCATTCATACCTTCAGCCTGCTGCACATGAAGAATGGGAACTTCATTGCCGGATCTGTTCTTCATCCATTAGCTACCGAATCATTAGGCCCGCTGACGTTCAGAGGCTGGGCATTCCTGTTACTGTTTTTTGGCTTCGCCATCAAGCTACCCATTGTGCCGCTGCATACCTGGCTGGCTGATGCCCACGTGGAAGCTCCCACTCCTATCTCTATCATCCTTGCCGCTTTATTATTAAAGGTGGGTGCTTACGGTTTAGCACGCATCGTATGGCCTGTCTTTCCTGATGAAGTCGTTCACTTTCATTGGATGATCAGCTTTCTTGCCATCCTGTCGATCATCTATGGGGCGCTTAATGCCATGGCGGCAAAGGATCTGAAAATACTGATTGCGTATTCATCCGTTTCCCACATGGGCTTTGTTTTACTTGGCCTTGCTTCTGTAACAACAGAAGGAATAAGCGGAGCTGTCTATCAGCTATTCAGTCACGGCATTATCTCCGCGTTGCTGTTTGCACTTGCTGGTGTATTATACGATCGCACGCACAACCGGATGATCATTAACTACTCAGGCCTATCTTCCAGAATGCCGTTGTATTTTTCATTTGTACTCATCGGCTTCTTTGCGTCATTGGGGTTGCCCGGATTTTCCGGTTTTATTGCCGAGATCATGATCTTTCTGGGTGCATTTAAATCTGCCAACACCACTCATTTCGTTCCCACATGGATGGCCATTATCTCTACCTCCGGATTAATCCTTGGTGCCGCTTATTATCTATGGACAATCCAGCGCATGTTCTTCGGACCTTTTGCCGACAAAACAGGTAGTGTTCTCACGGATCTTGACCGGAGAGAATTTTTGATATTGATTCCTTTGGCTGCAGCGGCATTGCTCTTCGGCATTATTCCACAGCCGCTCATTGATATTATCAATCCTTTCGCCCGCCAATTGACCGATCTGTTTCTTCCATTCACCAACCATCGCTGACGTGGAACTTTCACTCACCGATCAGCTTCAGTGGATTGCCGATAGTTCATCCCTCCTCACTCCGGAATTAATAATCGGTGCAGGTATCATTGCCACGCTTCTTCTCACTATTTTCAGCGTTGAAAATTCTAAAATCTACGGAGCTGTTGCTGTTACTTCAGTAACACTTTCCGGGCTGGCCGTTTTGTTTCACTGGCATAGCGAACCGGTTTCTCTTTTCAATCACCTGCTTCGCGCGGATGACTTTTCATCAGCCTTCAAACTATTATTTGCTATGGGGGCCTTGCTCACTTTTCTTATGAGTCTGGCATCAGAAAAAATAAACCGGCCAGCCGAGTACTTTGCATTGCTTTTAACGGCAACGCTGGGCGCGAATCTATTGGTGATGAGTACCAACTTCATTATGGTGATTCTTTCCCTGGAATTGATCTCCATCAGTTCGTATGTATTGGCCGGATTTCATTTCACCAAGTCAGGATCGGAAGGAAGCCTGAAATATTTTTTGTTTGGATCTGCCGCTACCGCGGTAATGATTTATGGTATCTCTCTTTTGTTTGGATTAACCGGCACGCTGAATTTTACATCCAGCGAATTTGTAAGCCAGCTCATTTCACTTCACTCACCATTGTTAGTGCTCTGCGGCTTTTTCATTCTTGCCGGATTTTTATTTAAGGCTTCTGCTGCTCCTTTTCACTTATGGGCGCCCGATGTGTATGAAGCTGCTCCATTACCAATCGTTGCCTTCTTATCAGTAGTACCAAAGCTGGCGGGCATTGCCGCGCTGCTGAAATTTACGCTCGCAATCAATTTGTTTGGACAGTCTTCTTTTGACTGGCAGAGTGTCATTGCCGTGGTGGCCTTACTTTCTATTGTGATTGGTAATCTATCCGCCCTGGCGCAAAAAGACGCGAAGCGCATGATGGCCTATTCTTCTATCGCACAAGCCGGATTTTTAATTGCAGCCATTGTTCCCCTCTCTCTGCAATCGATGCATTTCTTGATTTTCTACTCGGCCGTGTTCCTCGTCATGAATTTTGTGGTCTTTATTATTCTTCAGCAGTTCGAAATCAATTTTAAAACCACAGAAATCCATGCATTGAGCGGATTGGGAAAAATCGCTCTTCTCCCTTCTGTTATCCTGACGATCGGATTGATCGCTCTTACTGGTCTTCCACCCACCGCAGGGTTTACAGCCAAGCTTTTTATTTTCTCTTCCCTGTGGCAGGCTTGCGCTGAAACCGGAAAAAGTACGCTCATCGCACTGCTCATCATCGGATTATTAAATACTGTGATTTCATTGTTTTTCTACCTTAAAATTCCTTTTTATCTCTTTATCAGAGACAACACAGCGAAGGGGCACACCCCTGCAAAATTTTTCACTTTAACCAATCTTTTAGGCCTTGCTCTTGTTATAACGCTGTTGGTCCTTTTCTTTTATCCTGCCTTGTTGATGAGTTGGGCGAATAGGATTAACTTTGTCCTTTAAATTCATTTTGTATATCTCTGGTCATGACCTGGCTTCCGGTTTATAAAAATGAATCTATCGGGATAACGTTTAACGAATAACCGAACAATGAGCGATCAAATCCTTCATGAATGCGGAATAGCTTTAGTCAGGCTCCGCAAGCCCCTGTCTTATTACATTGAAAAGTACGGCACTGCCTACGCCATGAGTAAGATGTACATCCTGATGGAAAAGCAACATAACCGCGGACAGGATGGCGCGGGGATCGCCAACATCAAGATCGATCAGAAGCCCGGATTCCGGTACATCAGCCGGTATCGCTCTATGAAGCCTCAGCCGGTAGCTCACCTCTTTAAAAAAATCGGTAAGAAATATGCCAAAGCACTCAAAGAAGGAAAAGATAAATTCCGCGATGAGAACTGGCTGAAAGAGAAAGTAGCTTTCACAGGCGAGCTCTGGCTCGGCCACCTGCGCTACGGAACACATGGAAATAACAGCATTGAAAGCGTTCATCCTTTTCTAAGACAAAATAACTGGAGAAGCCGTAACCTCGTGATGGCCGGCAACTTTAACATGACTAATGTGGATGAGCTTTTCAACATATTAGTTGAATTAGGTCAGCACCCGAAAGAAAAAGTAGATACCGTTACCGTAATGGAAAAGATCGGCCACTTCCTCGATGAAGAGGTGCAGACGCTTTTTAATGAATACAAAGATCAATACAGCAATCGCGAAGTTTCGGATATCATTGAAGACGAGATCAACATACAACGTGTATTGAGACGTGCGTGTAAAGATTTCGATGGCGGATATGCCATGGCCGGATTGACTGGTTCAGGTTCCGCTTTTGTAGTGAGAGATCCTGCCGGAATTCGCCCTGCTTATTTTTATGCGGATGATGAAATTGTAGTGGTCGCTTCCGAGAAGCCCGCCATCAAAGCCGCATTTAATATCGATTACAACCAGATTGAAGAGATACAACCCGGCCATGCACTAATCATCAACAAGAGTGGTGATTATGGACAACATCAGATCATCAAGCCGATTGAAAAAAGATCGTGCAGCTTTGAACGTGTGTATTTCTCCAGAGGTACCGATCCCGAAATTTACCAGGAAAGAAAACAACTCGGCCGCCTGCTTGTACCACAGATACTGAAGTCGATTAACTTCGATTTGAAGAACACCATATTCTCTTACATACCTAACACAGCTGAAACCGCTTTTCTCGGCATGATGGCCGGTGTGGAAGATTACCTGATCAGCAAACAGAAAGACATTATTCTGGATGGCAAACCTTCGGTGGATTCACTGGAAGATATTCTTTCTTTCCGCCCGCGGATAGAAAAAATAGTATTGAAAGATGCCAAGCTGAGAACCTTCATTACCGATGACAGCCATCGCGATGAGCTGGTTGCTCACGTATACGACACGACCTACGAAGTAGTGAACAAAGGAAAAGATACACTGGTCATTATTGATGACTCCATCGTTCGTGGCACTACATTAGAAAAAAGCATATTGAAGATGCTCGACCGCCTTCAGCCTAAGAAGGTGGTGATCGTTTCTTCTGCTCCGCAAATCCGTTTCCCGGATTGCTATGGAATTGACATGAGCAAGATGGGCGACTTCGTTGCCTTCCGTGCCATGGTTCAATTGCTGAAAGAGCAAGGCAAAGATTACTTATTAGGAGAAGTGTACGAACAATGCCAGCGTTCGGAATCGGAAGAGCATCCGCAGAATTACGTAAAGCAATTGTACGATCAGTTTACCTACGAAGAAATTTCTGAAAAGATTGCCGACATCGTAAGACCGGTAGGTATGGACGCTGAAGTAGAAGTAGTCTTCCAAACCGTAGACAATCTTCACAAAGCGATTCCCAATCACAGCGGAGACTGGTACTTCACCGGCAACTTCCCAACTCCGGGCGGAATACGTATTGCAAACCGTTCGTATGTAAACTATATGGATGGAAAGCTGGTGAGAGCGTATTGAGTTTCCATCAACTATTAAATCGCATTCTAATGGTTGCCCTTCCGAAAGGTAAGGGCAACCATTACCTCACAATCTGTATATAGCCTTTATACGCTTTCGATTTGCGATAACGATTTGTGATGTGATAGTAGTACACCCCGGAAGACAACTCTTTTCCATCCCAGTCATTGATATAATCCTGACCGTGATACACCTGCTGCCCCCAGCGGTTATAAACACGAAGCTCCCAAAAACCTTTCTCTATATCCTCCACCCGGAAAGTAGGATTGAGCGGATCCGCCTCGTTAGGGGTGAATACATTGGGAATCATTTTCAAATCGCCCTGTACAAGAATCTCTTTTTCTATAGTACCTGTACATCCGTCTCCGTTATGCCCGGTTAGCATAACATGATGCACACCATAATTATCAAATGCTTTTTCAATCGTGCCGCTGCCTGGTACCGACTCTTCGTCAAACCTCCACACCAAGTCAAGTTGCTCCTGGAGAGCTGCTGTAAACACTACTGTCTCTTTTTCGAAAGGGTACTCCGGATCATAATCAAAGTCTACTTCCGGCTGCCCTCTCACGTCTACTTTCTTTCCTTTTCCCACTACGACTCTGCATCCCTTGCTGTCCACTAACGTCAATGACAAATTTGCAGGCGCCACATGGGTATAGGTATGTGATGTTTCATTTTTATCGGTGTCGAGCACAGTGCCATCGCCAAAGTCCCAAATGTATTTAACCGTATTGGTTGCTGTAGCCACAAAAGAGATGGCATCATTCACACAGGTATGCTGAGAGGTAATATCAAAATCACCGTACGGTCCACCTAATGAGATTAACCCATCTACTTTATATTTCGCAGCACATCCGGCAAAATTCACCACATCTAAAGTAACATCATAGATACCGGGAATCTGATAGGTGTTGGTTGGATTTTGTAACACGGAAGACTGGCCATCACCAAACGTCCATGACCACCTCGTCACATCGCTGGAGGATTTATCTTTGAATGTAGTGATGAGCGGAGGGCATTCTGCCGAAGTCTGGAAAGCTTCGAACTGCGCTACAGGCTGCAGCACCTCCAGATAGTTTGTCTTCACAATGGATTTTTCACAACCATATACATCAGTCGCTTTCAGCGTGACCGTATATTTCCCCGGTGCATTGTAAACCATTGTAGGAGTGGGATTAGTTGATGTCTGACTGTTTCCAAAATCCCATAAGAACGTTTGTGCCAGGATCGATTTATTTAAAAAAGTAATTGGTTCATTAACACAAATTGAAGTTTTGAGTGCCGAAAAATCAGGAGCCGGATTGGTGAATACTACAGCATCGGTGGCTAAAACAGAACAGGTAGCTTCTGTGTTTTGCAATGTCAATCGCACCGGATAAGATTTGAGCTGATTATAAATATGCACAGGATGCTGATCGGAGGAAGTAGTATTATCTCCGAAATCCCACAGCCAGTTTTGAATGGAGGGGCTTGCCTGCGAGGCATCTCTAAAATTAACGGTAAGCTCATCGCATGTGCTGACCGCAGTAAAACTGAAAGCCCCTTGTATGTTGGCCACTTTAATCGGAATGATTTTCGTGTCGGAACAATTATCCGTGTCAGTAACCCTGAGCGAAACATTGTAATCGCCCGGAGTAGTAAATGCTTTAACAGGACTTGATTGTGTTGATGAGGTACCATCTTTGAAATCCCATATCCATGCTACCGCAAATTCAGACTGATCGGTGAATGTTACCGGATTATTCTTGCATACCGGGTTAGCAGCCGGCATGAAATCCGATCTGATATCCTGAATGATCACCGGCTTGGAGTCGGTCACAGTACATCCGGTAACCTGGCTTTTGATTGTTAGCTTCACGGTGTACGGCCCGGTAGACGGAAACGAATGAACAAGATTATTGCTTACTGTTGTATTGGTTGCTCCGTCACCCAGATCCCAGGCAAATTCATTAAAATCTTTTGAGTTATTAATCAGCGTAATGGTATAAGGTGTAGCACAATTTTTCATTACCGTAAAATCGAGGTAAGGATTTTTTACTTTAATGAGTTGTGTTTTGATAATCACATCACCGCAGCCTCCGTTCTTTGCCGTAAGCTTCACGGTATAAATTCCCGGCTCAGTATAAGCATGCTCCGGGTTTTTATCATTACTTCCTGATCCATCACCAAAATCCCAACACCAGAAATCGGAACTGGCCGATGACTGGTTGGTAAATTTTACCGGCTCCTTTACGCATACCTCTGTTTTATCGACAGCAAAATTAGCGGTGGGTTTAGTGGATGATACTCTCACTACTGCCCTTGCTGTATCACGGCAGTTCAGTAAATTGGTAACCACCAGCATAACATTATAAGTACCTGCTGCCGTATAGGTATGTGCAGGAGAAGAAAGTGATGAGTTGGTGTTATCACCGAATGTCCAGAGAGTCGATTTCAATGCCAGTGTGCTGATCGTATTGTTTGTAAACTGAATGGTGAATGGTGCACAGCCTGCCAGCGAGAGTTCGGTGCATGAATTTGCTTTGTCGGGCAGGATTCTGGCTACCGGATTACTGTTTACGGTGATGTCTTTTTCAATGGTTACAGGACAGCTCAATCCATTATACCCTGTGAGTTTTACTTTATAAGTTCCTGCAGAAGCATACGTATGTTCAGGGCTGCTCTCAAAGGAAGTAGTCCCATCACCAAAATTCCACGCGAAAGAAAAAGCAAACTGTGAATTGTTTACAAACGTTATTTTGCGATTGCAGGCGGCAATAGCCGCGAAGTCAGGCACCGCATCAAATACAACCTCCACTTTCTTTACAACGGAAACTTCGCAGCCGGAAGGAAGGAAAGCCTTAAGGGTGATGTCAAAAAAGCCTGCATGAGTAAAAGTGACTGATGTGTTGAGATCGGAAGACTGGGATCCATTACCCAAATCCCACAGATGAGAGGTTACCGGCACGGTAGTCTGATTAGTGATCGTTATATTTTGACCTACACAAACTTTATCAGCCGACAATGAGAAATCAACTCCGGGCTCGTGGCCAACCGAAATGAATCCGTTTTTTTTATTCGTGGCAGAACATCCATTCACATCTGTGGCTGTAAGCGTCACATCATAGCTTCCTGCTGATAAATAGGAATGAGTGGCATTGGCCTGAGTGTTTGTTGCTGTCTGATCACCAAAGTTCCATTGATAGGAAATGGGAGCCTGCCCGGTAGTACTGTTATTAAAAGTAACATTGGCCGGTGTTAAACAAAAAGAAGTTTGCGGAGAGCTGAAATTAACCAACGGACCTTTTGTGTCGATCAATGAATTTTTAACCAGTGAGGTGGAGCAATTGTACTGGTTGGTAACGGTGAGCGTAACCGAATATACTGACGGTGAGATGTAACTATGCGATGGTGATGTATCAGAACTGGTTCCGCCATCTCCAAACACCCAACTGTACGAACTGATTGTGCCCGATCCCGCAGTAGAGCTGTTCGTGAAATTCACATTGAGCGGAGCACAGCCGGAGGTGGTGCCGGGATTAAAATCCACCACCGGTTTAGCGTAAACAGTAATGTAAGCATTCTTGATTTTTGCGGTACCTCCATTCACGGACAACGATACATTATACGAACCAGGCTGCGTATAGATAGCTGTGGGATTCTGCAGAGTGGAAGTATTGCCATTGCCAAAATTCCAATTCCAGGAAGTAGCACCTGCTGTCGATTGATCGGTGAAGTTAACGACTAAGGAAGGAGGGCATCCGGAAAGCACATCGGCCTGAAAATCAGCAACCTGTGCAGAGGACAAGACAGGAAGCAGAAAAAACAATGCGCCTGAAACAAAGGCGTATCTTAATAAATTCATTTTTAGGTAGTTGGGGCAGGGTTAAAAACGATTCATAGGTAAAAAAGATACGAGAGTAACCGGAAGGAATTGCCAAATAAGAGAAAGTTTATATGAGCGGCTTCAGGGCTCCTTAAGGCAAATAAAAATCGAAGGGATTTTCATTCATGCACTTGAAATGTCCCTTAGGGCATTTGCTATAGCCAATCTTGGAACACGGCCGGCAGGAGAGATGATTGTTTTCAAGCGAAGTATAGCGTGTACGGTACGGATACATTCCAAAATCCGGAACGGTGTTACCCCAGATGCTGAAGACCTCTTTCTTAAATGCAGCGGCAATATGCATGAGCCCGGTGTCGTGCGAAAAAACAATCTTTGCCTGCTTCACAAGGCTTGCCGACTGGTTTAAATTATATTTTCCGCAGGCATTGTAGATGATCGTTTTGCCAGTTCCTTCACTTCTGTTAAAGGCTGCTTCGATTCGCTCTCCGTTTTCCGCATCCTCCTTGCCGCCTAACAGAACAACCGGGCGGTTGATCTTTTCACACAGCTCAATCATTCTTTTCAACGGAAGCTTTTTTGTAGCGTGTTGCGCCCCTATTGCATAAGCAACATATCCATTGCGATATGATTCAGGAAGCCAGTTCAGCGGCACCTCGTCTTTTTCAGGTATGAAATAATCCAGGCCAAGTGAATCATTTTTTATCCCCAGTTTCCTGGTCGTTTCCAGATAGCGGTCTACGATATGCAAAGCAGGCATCTGGTTGATCTTCAAATTAACGAGCAGCCATTTTTTCCAATTCAGCTTGTTGAAACGGTATGATTTCACACTCAATGACAACTTGATGATTGTCGTGCGCAGGTTATGATGCAGATCAATGATGTAATCAAAATTTTCTTTTCGGAGCTCCGCTATAAAATCGCGCAAACTGCCGGTGAGGTAATGCATCTTATCGATGTAGGGATTCTCTTCGAAAAGGCTTTTGAACTGAGGCTTGGTGGCGTAATGAATCTCCACCGCATCCAACTGGGTTTTCAAGCACCGCACCACAGGTGTCGTTAATACGATGTCGCCAATGGAAGAAAAACGTATGACTAATATTTTCACCGAGTCTTTAATAAAAAAATAAAGAATCCATCATTCTAAAGACGAATCTTTATTCTTGATTCTCTTCAATTCCTGGATGTCATTGTAATCTATTTCACGGCCAACGGCAAGTTTATTTTTGACCAAGTCGTTGTAACTTAGAATATAAAGCTCATTACCATCCAGTTCTTCCTTCGATGAATTTCTTTTGCTTTCTGCAAAGGAATCAAGTCCCTTCATTTGGGGAAGAAAATCGGTATGGAAGAGTTCGTGAGGTATTTTAAGAAACGTTTTCTCAGGGTCGAATATAATAGTATCAAGCGATTCGGTATCTACTCCCAATTCGGTCAGTGCACCCACCAGCCGTGTAAAATTATCAATAGTAGGTTTATACCAAAAGTCAAGATCCGTTTTAAATTCCGGCTTATAAAAAGTAATTCCGGATATTCTTCTATAACCATGATAACCAACTGCCACACCACCCACTACAAGATAGTCAACCTGATGTTTATTTAAAACGAAGCAAACCTTCTGAAGCGATTCACGAATCTCGTTACTTATCATTTTTTTGTTTCAATACAATCCATGCTATCTCCTCTTTCATTCTTTCCTGTTTTGGATTTAGTACTGCTAAAAAATCCATCATGTTTAAGCATTGAACAAGACTCTCATGAGAAGTCAGTGGCTCATTCACCCTGGCTTCAAGGAGGTTCTTCTTTTCAATAGTATCGTAAACGATTAACTTTAACATCAATATAATTGTACGAGCCCTTTTAAATTGTCAGTTAAATCCGAACATGATGTCCGAATCATTGGCCTTTTCCAATATCAAATATAATTCAATCTTATTTTTCTACCCAATCTGAGGGGAGATTCCATCTGTCTCATTTACATTGATCCGAAAGATCGCTAAATACAAGCGGATTTAGTATTTTAGAAACTCAAACCTGAATCTAAAATTTGAAGTAATGAACTATTGGTTGATGAAGTCAGAGCCCGATGTGTATTCCTGGGATGACCTGGTACGTGATAAAAAGGCAACGTGGGATGGCGTGCGCAACTACCAGGCACGCAACAATCTGAAGGCAATGAAGAAAGGGGATCTTGTTTTGATTTATCACAGCAACACCGGGAAGGAAATTGTAGGCATAGCAAAAATCGTTAAAGAAAATTTCCCTGATCCTAAAGATGCCGATTGGGTGGTGGTTGATATCGCTCCTGAACGAAAGCTGAAATTACCCATTACCCTGGCACAGGTAAAAACGGATAAGCGATTAGCTGAGATGGCGTTGGTGAAAGCAATGCGGCTTTCTGTACAACCCGTAAGAAAAGAGGAGTTCGATCTTGTAATCACCCTAAGTGAGGGTAAATAAATGATGAACCTGTTCCGGCCCAATCCATTCTGTTTGTTTCTATTGGTGACTGGGCTCCTTTCTCTTTCCTCATCACTCCTGGCGCAAATCGCACAACCTTCGCGGTTTGAGGAAGAGCGAAAATATTCGGATCGAAATTACAATATGGTTTCGCTTAAAGAAGAAGGAATTGCATTGATTCACGACAACGAAAAATACGAAGACGGAAAAAAAATATGGGACCTTACCCTGTTGGATTCTTCTTTAACAAAAACGTGGTCGGGCACACTGAGGTTGAATTCGCGTCTGCAGTTTATCGGGTACGAATACCTGCCCGGAAATTTATACCTGCTCTTCCGTAACGGGGAGCTAAATTCCAACGATCTTCACCTCGTTCATCATCAGTTAGCCACGCATGAGATAGATACTTACGAGATCAAGCACCAGGTCGATTTCCGCATTACCCATTTTAGCATGGCCGGCCCGAATGCGGTATTTGGAGGATATATCGTTCGTGAACCAGCTGTGTTTTTATACTCGCTGCACGATAATCAATTGAAAGTGGTTCCCGGCTTTTTCCTGCATGATACCGAGTTGCTTGACTTACGCGTCAACCACAACACTACATTTAATGTGCTGATGACGGAGCGGGGAACAACAAAAGATCAGAAAAAATTAATTGTGCGCACGTACGATGAGAGCGGTACGATGCTGATGGATGATATCATAGCCATAGATCCCGATAAAAATTTAATTTCCGGTATGACCAGCTCCTTGTTAAAAGACGAGATGATTGTTGTGGGAACTTATGGCTTTGGCCTGTCCAGGCAGACTTCCGGTTTTTTCTCCGTGATGGTCGACCCTTTTTCAGAACAGCCTGTCCGGTATACCGATCTCACTCAGTTCAATCACCTGCTCGATTACATGGGCCAAAAGAGAGCAACGAAAGTAAAACAAAATGGAGAACAGCAGCGGCAAAAAGGCAAGGCTCCTAATTTTAAAAGTAATGTTGCTTTAATCCGCGTTCAGGAAACACAAAAAGGCTTTCTTCTTTTGGCTGAAGTATATAATTCGTCCAGCGGATCAACACATTCCTCGTACTGGAATACAAGTCCGTATGGTTTTGGAAACGGATACTCTCCTTATGGACCTTACGCTAATTATAGCAACCGGTATTACAATACTCCTTACAGCACGAACCCCATACAAAATACTGAAGTAAAGATGGTGGAAGGCGTGGTGGTTTTGTTTGGAGAAAACGGCCTTCCCGATTGGGATGAAAGCTTTGAATTCGACAATATGAAATATCCCGCACTGGAGCAGATCTCTGACTTCACCGAAACCGGCAAAGGCATTGTGATGGCCTATAAAAAGGAAAGCAAGATCTTTTCAAAAAATGTAACTATTCATGACAGCGTTATAAAAATGGATACCACCGACATCAGGCTCCCGGGCGAATCGGATAAGATCCGCAATGAATCGGAAGGTGACGGAGGCATGAGGCATTGGTACAAAAATTATTTTTATACGTGGGGTTATCAATCTATAAAAGACCCGTCTAAAAAAATGGATGATCCAAATCGTCATGTTTTCTACATTAATAAACTGGGTGTGGAGTAGATCAGTTCTCTTACTGATTCTGCTTTTATCGGCATCGGCAAACGCTCAGATTCAACAATCTGCCCGCCTTGAAATTCCATTGGAAGGAAATGATCATTCGGGATACCGTGTCGTATCCGCCCAACAGTTCGGCTTAGTTATCTATCGCAGTATCGATACGCCAGAAGGCCCGAAAATAGAACTCAGCCGCCTGGATACTGCTTTGCATGAGGTGTGGCATGGTTTCATTGGCACCGACAAGAAACTGCAATTGCTCTACGCACAAGTACATGAAAATATACTCTCGCTTCTTTTAAAAGGTGCTAACTATGCTTCGGGTGATTTCCTGATCATTAACATCCGGCTGGAGAAGGGCAACTATACCACTCACCTTGTCAAGAATGCGATTCCATTCAACCCCACTCAGTATGTAGTTACTTCTACGGCTGCATTGATTGGAGGATATTTTAATTACCGGCCACTGGCAGTGTATTTCAATTTCACACAACAGCAATCCAAAATATTGCCAGGCTTCTTCAATGAACCGGGCGAGCTCGACCAGATGAGCCTTAACCCGGACGGATCTATCGATATTATAGTGAGTGCAAAAAACTTTGAACACAAAAAATGTTTATGGATCCGTAATTACGATAGCGAAGGGAGCCTGAGCAAGACGGTAGTGGTCACTCCGGAAGACAAAAAGAATCTCATCTTCGCACGATCAGTGCAGTCCGCACAGGGTGAACAGATTGTGTGCGGAGTATACGGGCGCTATGCCGACTATTCGCGTGGCGTGTTTGTAGCGGTCATTAACGCGATGGGCGAATACACCGTGCGTTATTACAATTTCGCAGACCTCCATAATTTCTTTAAGTATATGAAAGCCTCGCGGGAAAGGCGTATCCTGAGCCGGATTCAGCGCAGAAAAATAAAAGGGAAGAAGACCCGATTTAATTACCGCATGATGGTGCATGACCTGATCCCTTACAATAACCAGTTTGTTATGTTGGGCGAAGCATTCTACCCGCACTATTCCTACGCCAACCGCAGCTATGGCGGGTTATCCACTTTTTCCCGTTACAATTCCAACCCCATCATGCGCGAAGGGATGGTGTTTGATGGCTATCAGTACACGCACGCTGTGGTGATTGGCTTTGATACTAACGGCAAGCTGATCTGGGACAACAGCTTTGAAGTAAATGATGTGCGCACCATGCAGCTGGAACAGTTCGTAAAAATTCAGGCAGAAAGAGAGCGTATCATCCTTCTGTATCTTCACGAAAACATCCTTCGTTCTAAAATCATCAAAGGATCGGAAGTCATTGAAGGAAAAAGTGAGGATAACCTGATGCCCCAGGTTGCTTCCGGAAAAGTAAAGGTGAAAGACATTGAAAACAGCAGGTTGGATTACTGGTATAACCAGTATTTCTTTGCCTTTGGAATTCAATCCATAAAAACCACCCCATCTGCCGGGATAGCGAATACGCGAAAAGTTTTTTTCATCAATAAAATTACCTATAAATAAAAAAGGTTTTCCCTATCTTCGCGCCAGCATGCAGAAGAAACTTATTCTCGATTCTCACCTGCTCGACATCACCCTCAGCCGGCTTTGCCAGCAACTCATTGAAAATCATTCTGACTTTGCAGACACGGTCATCATCGGCCTTCAGCCGCGTGGCATTTTCCTGGCCGAACTGGTCCACGCCAAGCTGGAGAAAATTGCGCGCAGAAAAATTCCGTTGGGCTACCTGGATACCACTTTTCACCGCGATGATTTCCGGAGAAGAGAGGTGCCTGCCAAAGCGAGCGAAACACGTATTCCCTTTGTGATCGAAGGTAAAAAAGTGGTGCTGATTGACGATGTGCTTTTTACAGGACGCTCGGTGAGAGCCGCTATGGATGCCATGATCTCCTTCGGCCGCCCGGCAAAAGTGGAATTGCTGGTACTGGTGGATCGCAAACATACACGCGACCTGCCCGTGGCAGCCGATTACATCGGGAAAAAAGTAGACACCCTGGCTACGCAACGCATATTGGTAGAGCTCGAAGCGCAGGGGCACAAGCAAAATAAAATCTGGTTAATAAATAAGGATTAAAATCTATGTCGAGGCTCAGTCAAAGACACCTGCTCGGAATCAAGAACATTACGCGCGAAGACATAGAACTTATTTTCGAAACGGCCGACAATTTTAAACAGGTCATCAACCGCCCCATCAAGAAGGTACCTTCCCTGCGCGATGTTACTATCGCCAACGTATTCTTCGAAAATTCTACCCGCACACGACTATCTTTTGAGCTCGCACAAAAAAGACTTTCGGCCGATGTCATCAACTTTTCTGCCTCCAACAGCTCGGTAAAGAAAGGCGAAACCTTACTGGATACCGTGAACAACATTCTGGCCATGAAGGTGGACATGATTGTGATGCGCCATGCCAGCGTAGGTGCTCCTCATTTTTTGTCCAGGCACATCAAGGCCAATATTGTGAATGCAGGCGATGGCACCCACGAGCATCCTACCCAGGCTTTGCTCGATGCTTTTTCCATTCGTGAAAAATTAGGATCACTTACCGGGAAGAAGGTAGCCATCATTGGTGATATCCTTCACTCGCGTGTAGCGCTTTCCAATATTTTTGCTTTACAGAAACTGGGAGCCAAAGTAATGGTGTGCGGCCCTCCCACACTGCTTCCCAAATTTATTGCCAGCCTCGGTGTGCAGGTAGAACTGGATCTGCATAAAGCATTGGAGTGGTGCGATGTAGCCAACGTGCTTCGCATACAGCTGGAAAGACAACAGATTAAATACTTCCCTTCCTTACGGGAATACTCCCTTTACTACGGCATCAACAAAAAGATGCTTGACAACCTGAAGAAAGAAATTGTAGTGATGCACCCCGGCCCTATCAACCGTGGAGTAGAGCTTAGCAGTGATGCAGCCGATTCCAACCATTCAGTGATTCTCGATCAGGTGGAGAACGGTGTGGCCATTCGGATGGCGGTATTGTATTTACTGGCGGGAGCTACGGCTTAAGAGACTGGTTTTTTCATACTTCCTCATGCTCCTCTGCCATAGTACACATACAAAAGTATTAATGTAGTTATCCGGCTTTATTTATTTATTAAGCCTGAAGTTGATTTTTCTGTACAAGCTTGTCTCTAAATTTAATATTAATCTTCCTGAGGTTTTTAGCAACCTCATTAATACATTTGCTTATACTGCTTTCCTGGCATATAGCTAAATTGAATTCGATTATATCGGGTGGTAATATCATCTGCTTATTGAGACGTTAATTCTTCTCGTAGCGAAAGACCTTGAAATAATTTTAACCTAACCACTACAAAATTGGCCAATCACAACATTACCATTACCGGAAGTCAACCCAACCACAGACATCCTCATAAGAGTAAGTTAACATTAGAACCCGGTGGAACAACCTATGTGAACCCCGGAGATACAATAACCTGGATAGTAGAAGTCGATGCCATCATCGCCATTATGATCTCTGACGATTCGGGTATCGATGTATTTAATCCGGACCCAGCACCTGTTGCTGGCACAAAAAACTGGAGCGGCACCATCAATCCTTCTATAAAGAAAGGAAGCTCAGAAGAGTATTCAATCTATTGGACACAAGGAGGGGTAGTGTACTCTTTTGATCCAAAAATCTCCGTCAACAATTGAGTCTATGACGATCAAAAGAAAAACCTGTTATTATGTAATAGGTTTTTTTTGTTTTATCGCAGGTTATACTTCTGGTCAGGATCAAAAAATTGCGGATAGTCTCGTCAAGATCTATAAAGGGTATAAACCGGATGATGAAGGGAAGCTGGAGTTATTAAGAAACTTAGCTTTTAATGAAGTCAATGATCTTGAATTGTCGTTAACGTATGCAGAAGAACTGATCAGCCTGTCGAAGAAGCAAGAAAACAATTTGTATTTATACAGGGGCTACCTTCAGAAAGGAAATAAAAAAAGATTGTTAGGAAACCTCGAAGAAGCGCTCGATGCCTTTTTCAAGAGCAGAGAGGCCGCAAAGAAGGCACATTACATTCCGGGTGAAGGCACCGCTTATGGTGCTATCGCTGATATTTATTCTCTTTCCAATCATCATGACAACGCAATGCTTTATTACAACAAAGCAATTGCCACCCTCCGGCAGTCAACTGATTCCATTGCGCTGGCTGCGGCCATTTCAAATGCCGGAGACGAATTTCTGAATAACAAAAACTATGACTCAGCGCTTCTCTATTTTAACGAGTCAGGCGCACTCTACAATAAACTGGATTATTCAATCGGAAAGGCATACAACCTCGGCAATATCGGATTGGTGCATGCCAATAGTGGTGAACACGATCTTGCCGAAAAAAACATCAATGAATCCATTCGGGTATTGGAAGAGCTGGAAGATTATTATCCCATCTGTGTTTATCTGATCGCAATGGCGGATATCTACAGAACAAAAGAAGACACGCGCTCGGCATTAAACTATGCACAACGAAGCCTTACGCTTGCACAACAATACGGGATGAAAGAGCAGATTGGTGATGCTCACCTCAAGCTGTCGGAGTTGTATGAAAAAACAGGCAACACAGGAAAATCGCTCTCGCATTATAAAAATCACATTGTCTATAGAGACAGCATAAACAATATCAGGTCGGTACAAAAAATGGCCGACCTGCGTACCAATTTTGAAGTTTCTCAAAAGCAGGTAGAGGTAGATCTTCTGCACGAGCAAAAAAGAAACCAGCATATTATACAAATCAGTTCCATTTTGATTTTTAGCATCATTACTGCAGGCCTTCTGTTTTTAATCCGGCAGAATAAAAAATCAAACAAAAAACTGACCGCTATTAACGAGACGATTTCGGAAATGAATGCGTCCAAAGACAAACTCTTCTCCATTATCA
>Ga0307515_10000556_pt1 | contig 88174 bp, 80 predicted proteins | sample 17_EM_MG_FD_194513 | JGI IMG/M metagenome (GOLD analysis project Ga0307515, IMG submission 194513) | Populus trichocarpa ectomycorrhiza microbial communities from riparian zone in the Pacific Northwest, United States - 17_EM | ecosystem: Host-associated > Plants > Roots > Unclassified | place... | reverse complement strand
TTCTATCCAATGCGAAATTCATATCCTCGGCACCTTGCATTCTCCGGCCGTTGGCGCTATCAGCCCTCTCGACCGTTGCTTCGAACCATCGAGGCACGAGCAAGCCGCTTTAGCTCAGTCGGTAGAGCACATCATTCGTAATGATGGGGTCCTCGGTTCGATTCCGGGAAGCGGCACCAAAATTTCATGAATAATTTCAATCGTTTGTTGGTGTTGACGTGGCGCTCTGTCAATCGCTTGGATGACACCAGTGCTCATCGGATCACGATAACGTTGTAAAGGTTGCTGCCACCTGATGAGGCCGAGTTCTCAAAGTCTGGCCCGGTCTTGAACACAAGGGCGCCATTCGTCGCGTTGCTCTCGAAAAGTCCAGCATCGACGCCGCGGTCAACTACGACTTTGGGGCTCCGTACCGGGATCTCACGGGCTCGAGGCTTCCTTCAGTGGCAAGCGTCCATATCGGCGTCCGGCTCCATTCTTCGACAGATGAGGATCCGCGGTTTCGTACCCATGCTCCTTCATTCGGCAGCAATGACGCGGTCTGACGTACTGCTCCCGTTAGGGGCCTCAAATGAAGAAAGTGTGGTTGACGAAGCCCTATTTTTGGCATTAACCTCCAGTCATTCACCAGGGGTGTCCCGACAAGGGGCTGAGATTCTGCTGAGCGATTTCGCGAGCGCAGTGACCCGTTGAACCTGATCCAGTTCATACTGGCGTAGGGACGGTGCAAGCGCTGACGATATCCGGATTCTCGCCATGAATCCGTGTCGGCGTACTTCCATCATTCCGGCTTGATGACTGGGTCTCCAACGCGAAAACTTTGGAGCCTCACGATGAACATTGCCGCAAGCCTCAAATCCCCCACGGTCACCACCGGTCCGCTTCCCGCCTCCAGGAAGGTGTTTGCAGAAGGCACGATCCACCCGGACATTCGGGTGCCGATGCGCGAGATCGCTCTTCACCCGACCTCGGGCGAGCCGCCGTTGACGGTGTACGATTCCTCCGGTCCCTATACCGATTCCGCCCATGTCGCGGCGATCGAATCCGGCCTTCCTCGGTTGCGGGCCACCTGGGTCGCCGCGCGCGAGGACGTGGAATTTTATGAGGGGCGCATGGTCAGGCCGGAAGACAACGGCGTTGTTTCGGGCGATCGCCTCACCCCGGAATTCCCGGTGCGCAATCGTCCCTTGAAGGCCTCGGGCGGCGGGCCGGTGACGCAACTCGCCTACGCGCGGGCAGGGATCATCACGCCGGAAATGGAATTCGTCGCCGTCAGGGAAAACCTCGGCCGCAAGTTGATCAAGGAGACTCGTGTGCGCGACGGGGAGAGCTTTGGCGCTGCCATTCCCGATTTCGTGACGCCGGAATTCGTGCGTGAAGAAATCGCACGGGGCCGGGCGATCATTCCAGCCAACATCAACCATCCCGAGAGCGAACCGATGGTCATCGGTCGGAATTTCCTGGTCAAGATCAACGCCAATATCGGCAATTCCGCCGTCACATCCTCGATGGAGGAAGAAGTCGACAAGATGGTCTGGGCGATCCGCTGGGGTGCCGATACGATCATGGATCTTTCCACCGGCCGCAACATCCACAATATCCGCGAATGGATCATCCGCAATTCGCCCGTCCCGGTCGGCACTGTGCCGCTCTACCAGGCGCTGGAAAAGGTCGGCGGCATCGCCGAGAATCTCACCTGGGAGGTCTATCGCGACACCTTGATCGAACAGGCCGAGCAGGGCGTCGACTATTTCACCATCCATGCGGGCGTCCGGCTTCATTATATTCCGCTGACCGTTAATCGCGTCACCGGCATCGTCTCGCGCGGCGGTTCCATCATGGCGAAATGGTGCCTGCACCATCATCGGGAAAGCTTCCTCTACGAGCATTTCGCAGACATCTGCGACATCTGCCGGGCCTACGACGTTTCCTTCTCGCTTGGCGACGGATTGCGTCCCGGTTCGATCGCCGATGCGAACGACGCGGCCCAATTCGCCGAACTTGAAACGCTGGGCGAACTCACCAGGATCGCCTGGGCGAAGGATTGCCAGGTGATGATCGAAGGCCCCGGCCATGTGCCGATGCACAAGATTAAGGAGAACATGGACAAGCAACTCGCCATCTGCGGCGAGGCGCCCTTCTACACGCTCGGTCCGCTGACGACCGATATCGCGCCGGGTTACGACCACATCACCTCGGGCATCGGTGCGGCCATGATCGGCTGGTTCGGCACGGCGATGCTCTGCTACGTCACGCCGAAGGAACATCTCGGCCTGCCCGATCGCGACGACGTCAAGATCGGGGTCATCACCTACAAGATCGCTGCGCACGCCGCCGATCTCGCCAAGGGGCATCCCGCCGCGAGGCTCCGCGACGACGCATTGTCGCGGGCACGGTTCGAGTTTCGCTGGGAGGACCAGTTCAACCTCTCGCTCGATCCCGATACCGCCCGTGCCTTCCATGACGAGACGCTGCCGAAGGAGGCGCACAAGGTGGCGCATTTCTGCTCGATGTGCGGGCCGAAATTCTGCTCGATGCGGATATCCCACGACATTCGTGCGGAGGCACAGAAGGAGGGACTCGAGGCCATGGCCGCGAAATATCGTGCGGGTGGTGATCTCTACATGCCGGTGGGAGATTGACATGCATGTGGTCATTAAAGGGGCGGGAGTCGCCGGCCTTGCCGTGGCGCATGAGATCGTTTCGCATGGTTTTGCCGTCGACGTCGTGGAAACCGCGCCAGAGATCGGTGCGGGCGCCTCATGGCTGGCAGGTGGCATGCTTGCACCGTGGTGCGAGCGCGAGAGTGCCGACGCGCAGGTGCTCGATCAAGGCAGGATGGCGGCCGATTGGTGGGAAGCGGCGGTGCCAGGCGAGATTATCCGAAAGGGAACGCTCGTCGTTGCCCAACCTCGCGACATGAGTGAACTTGCCCGTTTCGCTTCTCGCACATCGGGATTTGAATGGTTGGATGAGGTCGGCATAGGCGAGCTGGAGCCGGTACTCGCCGGACGCTTCCGCAAGGGCCTGTTCTTTCGCGGGGAAGCGCATCTTGATCCGCGGCGCGCCTTGCAGGCGCTTCAGAGATCGTTGCAGTCGCGCGGTGTCGGGTTTCATTTCGGCGCGAATCGCGATGTCGGGGAACCAGATCACGTGATCGATTGCACGGGCTCCGGTGCAATCGGCAAACTGGATCGGCTGCGGGGCGTGCGCGGCGAAATGCTCCATCTCGAAAGCGGGGAAATCGGGCTGTCCCGACCTGTCCGGCTGCTGCATCCGCGTCACCCGATCTACGTCGTCCCGCGCGAGCGCTACCGCTTCATGGTGGGCGCCACGATGATCGAGAGCGATGCCAATCGGCCGCCCACGGCGCGCTCCCTCATGGAACTTCTGAACGCGGCTTACGCGCTTCATCCTGCTTTCGGCGAAGCTTGCGTGATCGAGACCGGGGCCGGCGTGAGGCCTGCATTTCCAGACAATGTCCCGCGCGTGTTCCAGGTGGGACGCGTGCTGCATGTGAACGGGCTCTACCGTCACGGCTTCCTGCTGGCGCCAGCCATGGCCCAACGGGTGTGCGAGTTGCTGAAAGAGCCGTTGATGAAACGAGCCATGATGGGAGCAACGCCATGAGACTGATCGTCAACGGGGAAGATCAACACCTCGAGGCCGCGACGCTGACCGAAGTCCTGACCCTCTTGGAATACGAGGGCGGATGGCTGGCCACCGCCGTGAACGGGGAACTCGTCCATCGCGAGGATCGCGCCGGCCATTCGCTCCACGAGGATGACCGGATCGAGGTCCTCACGCCGCTTCAGGGAGGTTGACATGACTGCATTCTACGCAACCGAAATAGGCTCGCGGCTGCTGCTCGGCACCGCGCGATATCCGAGTCCGGCAGTTCTCGAAGAGGCGGTGCGGCGCTCCGGAACGGAGATCGTGACGGTCTCGCTCCGGCGCGAGGCCGCCGGCGGCAAGGCGGGCGGAACCTTCTTCGAGATGATCCGCTCGCTTGGCGTGCATGTGCTTCCGAACACGGCAGGGTGCCACTCGGCGTCGGAAGCGGTGCTGACGGCGAAGATGGCGCGCGAGCTTCTCGGCACTGACTGGATCAAGCTTGAGGTGATTGGGCATCACGACACGTTGCAGCCCGATGTCTTCGCGCTGGTGGAAGCGGCGAGAATCCTTTGTGGCGAGGGCTTCAAGGTATTCCCCTATACGACCGATGACCTCGTCGTCGCGGAGCGCCTCCTGGAGGCGGGTTGCGAGGTGCTGATGCCCTGGTGCGCGCCGATCGGCTCGGCCATGGGTCCCGTCAACATGATGGCGCTGAAATCGATGCGTGCCCATTTTCCCGATGTGCCCCTGATCGTCGATGCGGGCATTGGACGCCCCTCGCATGCGGCCCAGGTGATGGAGATCGGCTATGACGCCGTCCTCGTCAACACCGCAGTCGCAGGTGCGAACGATCCGGTCCTGATGGCCGCAGCGTTCGCACAAGCGATCGACGCCGGCCATAAGGCCTTTCTGGCAGGACCGCTCGAACCGCGGGACATGGCGATTCCGTCGACGCCTGTTATCGGCAAGGCGGTGTTCGCATGAAGCTCGATCCTTTCTATCTAATCGTCGACAGTGCCGGATGGATCGAGCGGTTGGTGCCGCTGGGCGTCCGGCTGGTGCAATTGCGGATCAAGGACAGGCCCGATGCGATCCTGCGTGCCGAGATCCGCAAGGCGAAAACGATATGCGCTGCGCATGGCTGTCAGTTGATCATCAACGACTACTGGCAGCTCTCCATCGAGGAAGGGTGCGATTTCGTCCAACTCGGGCAGGAGGACCTTGCGGACGCTGACGTCAACGCCATCCGCGCGGCGGGCCTGAAGCTTGGCATCTCCACCCACGACGATGCCGAACTCGAAACCGCGCTCGCCGCCGGTCCGGATTATGTTGCGCTCGGTCCCGTCTATCCAACCATTCTCAAGCAGATGAAGTGCGCGCCCCAAGGGCTCGAACGAATCTCTGCGTGGAAGAAATGTGTCGCGCCGCTGCCGCTCGTGGCGATCGGCGGGCTGAACATCGAAAGGCTGCAAGGTGTGTTCGACGCAGGCGCCGACAGTGCGGCCGTGGTCACCGACATCACGTTGAACGCCGATCCCGAAGCCAGAACCCGGGCATGGCTCGAGGCCACGGAGCGGTGGCGATGAGAAGCTCGCCGCATGTGCTCGTCGTCGCCGGCTCGGATTCCTCCGGCGGCGCCGGCATTGCCCGGGACATCGCGACACTGTCCCATTTCGGTGTCCGGGCATCGCTTGCAATCACTGCCGTGACAGCACAGACGCATACGGCGGTCATCGCGGCTGAAACCATGCCCCCCGCTCTGGTCGCCGCCCAGATGCGGGCGGCATTGGACGCGAATCCGATCGCGGCCATCAAGATCGGGATGCTGGCGACGGTAGAGATTGTGGAGGCTGTCGCGGACATGTTGGCCGGATACGACACCATTCCCGTCGTCCTCGATCCCGTTCTGGCCAGCACATCGGGAACCCGGCTGCTCTCGGATGCAGGGATCGATTGCTTGCGAAAGCGACTTCTTCCGGCCGCATCGTTGGTAACGCCGAATATTCCGGAGCTTGGTATTCTCAGCGATGCCGACACAACTCGCTCGCATATCGAGATTGCCGACCAGGTCGCCCGGCTTTTCGACAACGGCTCTGCAAGCGTGCTCGTAAAGGGCGGGCATGCTGAGGGTCCGCAGTCGATCGACACGCTATACTCGAAGGGCGAGCCGCGGCGGCGGTTCGCCTCTCCAAGGCGCAACGTCGCGCTGCGGGGGACGGGCTGCATGCTGTCAAGCGCGATCGCGGCCCATCTGGCTTTCGGCCATGCCATCCGGGCGGCCGTCTCTCAGGCGAAAACTTTCATGGACGAGAGATTTGACGCGGAGGCGCTCACGCCGGCGAAGAGTTGACCGCCATGGGATAGCCGCTGTTCGATTATCCGTGCGCAGTCGTGAGCGCATCACGATGCCGAGCCGTCAAGACCTGTTGCCCCACCCATCCGAGATCTTGTTTATATTATTTTGCGCTCGGAGTTCGGACAGGAGCACAGCTTTCGCCCACCACCAGCGAAGGCTGGAAGACCACGTTGCGGGCATCGCGGCCCGCGCCGCGATTTATGCGGTCGACCAGCAACCGCAGCGCCTCGTTGGTCATGTCGATCACAGGATGTTCAGTGCGGGTTAGGCGCGGTCGCAGGCCGCCGATCCCCGGGATCGTGTCGGTCGAGGCAATCGAGATGTCGTCGGGACATTTTAGCCCGAGATCGGCCAGCGCCCGCATCACGCCAAGCGCCATGACGCCGTTCGCCACATAGAGTGCCGTTGGGGGATCGGGCTGGGTTAGAAGTTCACGCGCTATCGAATAGGCGGTATCCTCGCGAAATTCGCCGGGTCGCACATGGTTCGGCGCGGGCTCAAGGCCACGCGCCCGCATCGCCTCCAGCATGCCGTCGAGGCGGCCACGCCCGGTGGTCAGGTGCAATGGGCCGGTGATCGTACCGATGCGCGTATGTCCGAGATCCATCAGATAGTTGGTCACCTGCCGCGCGGCGGAGACATTGTCGATGGTGATCGTGTCCGACTTCTGCCCATCCACGGTGCGGCCGAACAATACGGTCGGGATCGGCTCGCCCTCGGTGTCGCGCACCGGCTGGGTGGCGGCGACATCGACCGGCACGAGGATGATGCCGTCGCAGGACAGCATCTTGATCCGGGCGAGGATCCGACGCTCGTTCTCCGGCTTCTCGTCGCTGTTGAACAGCACCAGCGAATAACCCCAGGCCGCCACCGCTGCCTCCGCCGCCCAGACCAGTCGGGCGAAGAATGGATTGGCGAGATCTGAAACGACGAGTGCCAGCAACTGGCTTCGGCCGCGCTTGAGGTTTTGCGCGGCGAGGGATGGCGTATAATCGAGTTCGCTGATCGCCGCGAGAACTCGGGCACGCAATTCAGCGCTGACATAGGCGGAGTCGTTGATCACCGCGGACACGGTGGCCGTCGAAACCTGAGCGCGGTTCGCCACATCCCGGATCGTCGCCATCAATCACCTAGCTAATCGTTTCGCTACAAGAATTGCGTTAGAAATCGCCGGTTGTCTAGGCTTTATGCAAAATTCTCTTGCGCTTCCAACAGAAATCGAGAATGCTGACAAAACGATTAGCTGGTGTTCGCTGAACAGAAGCCGGCTCATTCGAGGGAGGAATTGTCATGAAGTCTGTTTCATTGGGCTTGCTGATCGCGGCCATGACCGCAACCGCATTGCCGTCTTTTGCAGAAGATAAGCCGTTGCTCGGCCTCGTTTCGATCGCGGCCACCGAAGCGAACAATGTTCGCTACATCAACGGTGCCAAGAACGCCGCCGAAGAACTCGGCTGGGAAGTCTCGGTCGTCGATGCCGCCGGCAGCGCCGACCAGGCCAATGCCGCGATCCAGAATTTCGCGCAACGCAACGCGCATGCCATCATCGATCTCGTCTTTCCGACATCCTCGATCGGCGCCGGCCTCGATTCCGCCAAGCAGGCGAACATTCCCGTCGTCACCTGGGGCGGCGGTCTCGGCCTGACGGTCGCCGCAACGAACGGCTCCGGCGCACCGATTGCCGACCCTGTCATCGCGAAGATGATCGAGGACCTCGGCGGCAAGGGCGAAATTCTCGCGCTGACCTATCGCACCGGCGAAGTCTGCCGAAACCGCGAGACGCTGATGGACGAGATGCTGGCGAAATATCCCGACATCAAGGTGACGAAGAATGAAGTGCGCATCCCCGGCTATTTCGAGGACGGCGCCCAGTATGCAAACGCGTGGTTGGCATCACATCCTCCCGGGGACATGAAGCTCGCGATCTGGGGCTGCTGGGACGATCCCGCCATCGGCGCGATCGGTTCCCTGCGCTCCCAGGGCCGTACTGATGTCCTCGTCTACGGCGTGAACGGAAATGCCCAGGCGATCGAGAACATCAAGAACGGCCACATGACCGCAACCGCCTGGGAAGACAGCTTCACGGAGGGCTACGAAATGGTTAAGCTCCTGGTCGAGATCAAGGGGGCCGGCGCCGACTGGCAGCCCAAGGCGGCCGAAGTGCCTGCCGTCCTTATCACCAAGGACACCGTCGAGGCCTTTCTGAAGGAGCATCCGGAAGCTATTCAGTAACCGGACGACATAGGACCGATCATGCTTGCCTCCAATCCGGAAACGGAGGCGTCGACGACGCCTCCGTTTCTCGCCGCCCACGATATCCGTAAGACCTATGGCGGCGTCCAGGCGCTGAAGGGCGTGTCGCTCACGCTGGATGCAGGCGAAATCCACGGCCTTGTCGGCGCCAATGGCGCGGGGAAATCCACACTGATCCGCATACTCGCCGGCCTAGCCCATGCCGATGGCGGTGAAGTGGCGATCGACGGAAATGTCGTTGCGATAGGCAACCCCGCCCAGGCCACCGACCTCGGCATGAACTTCATCCACCAGGAACTTGCCTTCGTGCCCGGCATGACCGTGCTCGAGAACATCATGCTCGGCCTGCCGAAGACGTCGCGGTTCGGCATGGTCGATTGGAAGGCGATCGCCCGCGATGTCGAGCCGGTCGCCCGCCGCGTCGGCATCAGCGCGCCCCTCAATGCCGAGGTGAAGGATCTCTCCACCGCCGAGAACTGGCTGATCAACATCTGCCGTGCTCTGATCCGCAAGGCGCGGCTCATCGTCATGGACGAGCCGACCGCGTCGCTCTCGGCCGCCGAAAGCGAGAAGCTGTTCCGCATCATCGAGGATCTGCGCGCTTCCGGCGTGGCGATCCTTTATGTCTCGCACCGGCTCGACGAGATTCTCAGGCTTTGCCATCGCGTTACTGTCTTCCGCGACGGCAATTCGGTTGATATCATTGAGAAGGACGAACTGACGCGGACACGTCTCGTCCATGCCATTGTCGGCGGCGCTGTCGAACAACTCAGCCATGATAAGAGCAACGTGAGGCGTGACATCGCGCTGTCCGTGAAAGGCCTCACACGGCTTCCTAAGGTCGACAATGTCTCGCTCGATCTCCATCACGGCGAAGTCCTCGGCATCGGCGGGCTGGTCGGCGCCGGCCGCAGCGAACTGGTCCGCTTGATCTATGGCGCCGATCGTCCCGATGCGGGTGTGATGGTGCTCGACGGCAAGGCCTTCGCGCCGAAGACACCCGCCCAGGCGGTCAAATCAGGCATGGGCCTCGTGCCGGAAGAGCGCCGTGCCGAAGGTCTGTTGCTGACCAAGAGCGTCGCCTTCAACCTGCAGCTCTCCAATCTGCTCAATATTGTCAGAAGCCCTGCTTTGCCGTTGATCGACTACCGGAAGCGCGAAAGCCTTTCGGCGCAGATCATCCGCGACCTTGCCGTCAAGACGCCGTCGGTCGAGACACCTGTCGGGCTCTTGTCAGGCGGCAACCAACAGAAGGTCGTCATCGGCCGCTGGCTGCTGCGCGCGCCAAAAATCCTGATCCTCGACGAACCGACCCGCGGCGTCGATATCGGCGCGCGTGCCGACATTCATCGGCTGATCCGTGATCTCGCGGCACGCGGGATAGCCGTGCTCGTCGTCTCCTCCGAGCCGGACGAATTGCCTGATCTCTGCGATCGCGTGCTGGTCATGGCGGAGGGCCGGATCGTCCGCGAACTCACCGGCGCGAACCTCACACGCAATGCCATCGTCGAGGCGAGCTATGCCTCCGACGGCAAGGAAGGAACCTGACATGACCGATTTTGCGACCAGCCGCAGGCTTTCCCCGGGCGCCAAGCGCGCGCTCGGCACTTTCGCGCGTTACGCCACGATCATCGGCCTGTTGGCGATGATCGTCGCCTTTTCGCTCCTCTCTCCACGCGCCTTTCCGACGATCTACAATTTCACCAATGTCCTCAATCAGGCCTCGCTCGCCATGATCATCGCCGGCGGGCTGACGCTCGCCGTCATCGTCGGCGAGCTCGATCTCTCGATCGGTTTTGCTGCCTCGCTGCATGGCGTATTGGTCACCGGCCTCATCGTTTCCAACCAGCTGCCGATCCCTGTCGCGATCCTGATCGTCGTCGCTCTTGGCGGCCTGATCGGCCTCGTCAATGGCCTGATCGTCACCAAGGTCAAGGTCAACTCGGTGATCGCCACCTTGGGTGTTGGCACGATCCTGACTGGTCTCTCCTTCGCCTACTCCGCCGGCGTGCCGATCACCGCGGGCGTGCCCGAGGCCTTCCTCCAGGTCTCGCTCGGCCGCTGGTTGTTCGGCATTCCCAACAACATCGTCATCATGGTCCTGGTGCTCGGCGCTCTCTGGGTCTTGGTCGAGCGCACGGCACTGGGCCAAGAGATCCAGGCGGTCGGCGGCAACCCCGCTGCGGCGCGCCTCGCCGGCATCAATGTCGATCGCATCAAGATTCTTGGCTTTGTCGTCTCGGGCATGTGCGCGGCGCTGACCGGTATACTGTTGGCCTCGCGGCTCGGGTCCGGCACGACCAGCGCCGCCGACCCATATCTGCTGACCGCCTTTGCCGCCGTCTTTCTTGGCTCGGCAACCCTGCGCGACGGCGAGTTCCACGTCTTCGGCACCTTCATCGGGGCGCTGATCATCGCCTTCGGTTTCAATGGTCTCAACATCTTCGGCGCGCCGACCTATTCGCAATATATCTTCCAGGGCGCCATCCTGATTATCGCCGTCGGGCTTTCGAGCCTCGGCCGCATCCTGTCGCAGCGCTAGAGCCTTTCATTGTTAAATGGAAGCATTCTGCCGGAGCAGGTTTTCGTCAGGATCAAGGCGATAGGCGAGTGTCGTACCCGTAGGTACGGCCGAGGCCATCGCCGCAGGGTCTGGCGGAAAGATGCCCGGCCCTTCGGGTTGGCTGAAGCGGGCCGGTTGATCGACCGGCCGGCTTGGCCGTATGCTTTGGCTACGACGCGCGCCGGCCGGTCAACCATCCGACTCCGCTTGAGCCAACAGAATGATTCCATTTAACAATGAAAGGCGCTAGGAGCATTCCATGTCTGATACCTGGGACGTCCATGTCATCGAATTCGCGCGGTCGAAGGACCAGCATCTGATCGACCTCGTCAACGGTGCGTCGCCCGCCACAGTGCTGGACCTGCCTTTCGGCTTCGTGCTGGCGCAGAACGGCGAGCGCAATGTGCTGGTCGATACCGGCTTCCTCAACGAAGGCAGCGGCGCGGAGTTCGCGGAGAGGTTCGGCATTCCCTATTGGATCTCGCCGGTGCGGATGCTGGAGGAGATGGGCGTAAAGGCGGACGAGATCACCGACATCGTTCTTAGCCACGCGCATTTCGACCATATGGGTTCGATCTCGGCCTTCACGAAAGCACGCATCTTCATCCAGAAACGCGAATGGCTGTCGTGGAACGAGGCCATGGCGCTGCCGCCGCAATTCGGCTTCCTCACCGCCATCATCAATCCAGATAACATGCGCTCGGCCTTCGATGCCGCGGTAGATCATCGTCTGATGCTGGTGGATGGCGACAAGGACAATATCGTTCCCGGCATCCATGTCCGGCTCGGCGAAGGTCACACGCTGGGCCAGCAATTTGTTATCATCGAGACAGGTCGTGGCAGGCTGATCGCCGCCGGCGATTGCATCTATTCCCGCCTCAACCTCACCGGACACCACGGGGATGGCGTCTATGCTCCACTCAACAACGGCGTGGGCAGCATTTGGAAGCAGCTTGAAACCATGGATCGCATCAATGACGAGATCGCAGGCGACCTCTCGCGGCTGATCATGATGCATGACAATGATCGATGGGGGCATCTGCCCGTGGTGAAGGAAATCGAAGGCTTCAGGATCGTCAAGGCGTCGTGAATGAGCGTTGCTATGCCACCCCTGCCGATGGCACGGGCGACATACGCGGTGGCGCCGGATCACGCGTTCAAAGCTCGACCCGCTCATTGGCGATCAGCCATTCGACCGCTTCCTGCACCGCCTGCAGCGACGTATAGCGGGGGATGAAGCCAAGCAGGCGCTTGGCCTTTTCCATGGAGCAGTTCGGGCTGCGCGCAATATGCTCCCAGGTGGCATGCGCCTCATCCGGCACTTGGGTTTCGGCCCATCGATCATAGGGCAGGAATTCCAGCTTCGGCTCCTTGCCGAACCAGGCTGCCATCGCTTCGGCATAGCCCCTCAGCGTCAGCGCCTTTTCCGACACGGCATGGAAGCTTTCACCGACCGAGGCGTTCCAGTTGGCGATGGCGCTCATGAAGAGACCAGCGACATCATCGGCATGGACATGGTGGACTGTCTCGAGACCGAAATTCGGCAGTGCCAGCGTCTCTCCGCGGGCGAGGGTGGAAAAGACCTTTGGGTTGAAATGACCCGCCGGGTTCAGCGGATTCCAGCCGGGCCCAACGATATGACCGGGATGGATCAAGGTCACCGGGAAGCGTTCCAGGCGCGCGCGCTCCAGCAAATAGGTCTCGATCGCCGCCTTCTGCAATCCATATTCGCCGAACGGTTTCTTCGGCGCCTCCTCCGGGGTCGGCACGATGGCGGCGACGCCATGCGTCCAGATCGTCCCGGTATGCAGAAAATGGCCGACATGACCGGAAAGCGCCTCGATCAACTGCACGGCACTTTCTGGCGTGAAGCAGATCATGTCGATCACGATCTCGCCCTTCAAGGCCAGGATTTCCTTGCCGAACGTGCCAGCTTTTTCGAGCGCTTCCCGATCCATCTGCCTGGGCTCGACGCTTTTCCATGCGCGATGCGACCGATAGGGTTCAGCCTGGCCGCGGCTGACGGCGATCACCTCGTGACCGGCCTCGACAAGGCGCGGAACGAGATAGGTGCCGACATGTCCCGTCGCTCCGATGACGATTACACGCGCCATGTTGCTCTCCTACTTTGACAACAATGAATTTCCTACCTGCAAACTCCGCGCCCGCCGCTGCCTTTGAAGCTCTTCTTTTTCAACCTGAACTCTTCGATACTCCGTCGCAAGGCCTTGCGCGTTGTAGGTGACAGACTCACCCCCGCACCCATTCGGGCAGCCAGTCGCGATGGGCCTTGAGCAGGTCGTCGGTGAGGCTCCAGATCTGGTCGAGGTCGAGTTCGGCTCCGGTATGCGGGTCCATCATGGCGGCGTGGTAGATGTGCTCGCGGTTTTCCGTCACCAGCGCCGCGACCGTCAGTTCCTGGACGTTGATGTTGGTGCGCATCAGCGCCGTCAACTGCACCGGTAGCGCGCCGATGAAGGTCGGCTGGATGCCTGATGAATCGACCAGGCAGGGCACCTCAGTGGCACAATTCTCGGGCAGCGAGGTGATGCAGCCATTGTTGCGCTGGTTGCCGTAGATGACCGAGGGCACGCCGGTCCACACCGAATTGATGATCTCGGAGGCGTATTCGCGGCTGTTCGTGAGTTCGATCGTCTCGGCCGAGCGGAAGGCCTCGGCCTGGCTTTTCCAGCGCTCGATCTGCTCGATGCAGCGCCTGGGATATTCGTCGAGCGGAATGCCGAACCTCTCGATCAGGTCCTCGCGGCCCTCCTTGATGAACCACGGCGTATATTCGGCGAAATGCTCGGAGCTTTCGGTGACGAAATAGCCGAGCCGGGTCAGCATTTCGTAGCGCACCGTGTTGGGGCAGCGCGGGTTCCAGTGGCTGGGCTTGGGGAAGCGGCCGTCGCGATAGCCGGCGACGAGATCCGGATAGAGGTTTGCGTAGGAGCCGTCCGGCTGGCGGTGCTCGAATTCGAGGTAGAAGGCCATGTGGTTGATGCCGGCGGCGCGGTAGCGGATCTCCTCGACGGGAATATCCAAATCCCGCGCGAGCTCCCAGGCAGTGCCCTGCACCGAATGGCAGAGGCCGACCTGGCGGATGGCGGGGAATTTCTCCGCGATCGCCCAGGTGTTGATCGCCATCGGGTTGACATATTGAAGCAGGATCGCCCGCGGGCAGATCTCCATCATGTCGGCGCAGATCTTCCACAGATGCGGCACGGTGCGCAGGCCCCGCATGATGCCGCCGACACCAAGCGTATCGGCGATGGTCTGGCGCAGGCCGTATTTCTTCGGCAGCTCGAAATCGGTGACCGTGCAGGGCTCGTAGCCGCCGATCTGGAAGGCGACGATGACGAAATCGGCGCCATCGAGCGCGCGGCGCTGGTCGGCATGGGTTTCGATCTTCGTAGCCGCATCCAGCGTCGAAACGATCTTTCCGACGACGATCTCGCTCTCGGCCAGCCGTTCGGGATTGACGTCCATCAGTGCGATCGTCGCACCCGCCAATGCCGGCCGCTGCAGGATATCGCCGATGATATTCTTCATGAACACGGTCGAACCGGCGCCGATAAAGGCGATCTTCGGATTTCTGGTCATCGTCGTCTCCAAGGCTATCGGGGGAAAATCATACGGCGACCTTGAAGGCCGCCCTTACGAGTTTGCTCGTATATTCGGTTTGTGGGTTGGTCAGCACGTCCTCGACCAGCCCCTGTTCGGCGATATTGCCATGCTGCATGACGATCACACGATGGCAGAGCGCCCGGACGACCTTGAGATCGTGCGAGATAAACAAATAGCTCAGGCCGCGCTCCTCCTGCAGCTTGCGCAGGAGGTCGATGATCTGTGCCTGCACTGAGAGATCGAGCGCCGAGGTCGGCTCGTCGAGCAGGATGAATTCCGGCTCGACCGCCACGGCGCGGGCGATCGCGATGCGCTGGCGCTGGCCACCGGAGAATTCGTGCGGAAAGCGCGACAGGATATTGTTCGGCAATCCCGCACTGGCAAGGGCCGCGCGCACCCTGTCGAGCCGGTCTGAACGGTTGTCGCCGATCTTGTTGACGATCAGGCCTTCCTCGACGATCTGACCGACCGTCATGCGCGGATTGAGCGACGAGAAGGGATCCTGGAACACGACCTGCATGCGGCGGCGGAACGGCCGCATTTCGTCGCGTGATTTTCCGGCAATCTCGGCGCCGTCGAAGCTGACCTGGCCCTGGTCCATGTGGATCAGCCGCAGCAGCGCCTGGCCGAACGTGGTCTTGCCGGAACCGGACTCGCCGACCAGGCCCAGCGTCTCGTGACGCTTCAGCGACAGGCTCAGACTGTTGACGGCGACCAGTTCCTTGTATTGGGGCCGAAAGAAGCCGCCCGTCTTGAGCGTATAGGCGACGCGGATGTCGCGGCCCTCGAGCAAGATCGGCGAGGTATCGGGGATCGGCTGTGCCCGGCCACGGGGCTCGGACGCGAGCAGATGCTGGGTATATTCGTGGCGGGGGTTCTGGAACAGCGCCTCGGTGGCGTTGTGTTCCTTCACCTCGCCGCGCTGCATGACATAGACGTAGTCGGAGAACTGCCGCACCACGGTGAGGTCGTGGGTGATCAGCATCACCGCCATGCCATGCGACTTCTGCAGGTCGCGAATCAGGTTGAGGATCTGTGCCTGCACGGTGACATCAAGCGCCGTCGTCGGCTCGTCGGCGATCAACAGATCAGGGTTGTTGGCGAGCGCGATGGCGATCATGACGCGCTGACGCTGGCCGCCGGAAAGCTGGTGCGGATATTGTTCGAGCCGCGCTTCCGGATCGGGGATCTTGACCTCGGTGAGAAGGGCCAGCGCCCGCTTTTTCGCCTCTGCACGCGAGATGCGCTGATGGACGAGGATCGCCTCGACGATCTGGGTGCCGATCCTGTAGACCGGATTCAGCGAGCTCATCGGCTCCTGGAAGATCATCGAGATGCGGTCGCCACGGAGCGCGCGGCGCTGGCGGGCCGAGCATTTGAGCTGGTTCTTGCCCTTGTAGAGGATTTCGGAGCTGGGTGCGGTCGTCGCGCGCTTCGAGAGCAGACCCATGATCGCCCGCGCCGTCACCGACTTGCCGGAACCGGATTCCCCGACCACCGCGACCGTCTCGCCGCGATAGATGTCGAAGGAGACGCTTTTGACCGCCTCGACCTCGCCGCCCTCGACCTTGAAGCGGACGGCGAGATCCTTGACCGAGACCACCGGCACGTCGGCGGGGTCAGGATTGTCGAGGCGATGTTTCGGTGCGAAATCTTCTTGGGACATTGGCACCTCAATAGGGATCGATGGCATCGCGCAGGCCGTCGCCCAGCGCGTTGAAGGCGAAGACGGTGATCAGCACGAAGCCGACCGGCGCGAGGATCCAGGGATAGGAGCCGATGACCGAATAGGTCGACGTGTCCTGCAGCATCAGGCCCCAGGAGATCAGTGGCGGCTTGACCGCAAAGCCGAGGAAACCCAGGAAGGATTCGAGCAGCACGACATTCGGGATGGCCAGCGTGACCGCGACGATGACGTGGCTCATCACATTGGGGAAAATGTGCTGGAACACGATGCGCCGATCGCCGGCGCCGATTGCCTGGGCCGCCTTGACGTAATCGATGCGGGCGAGCGCCAAGGTCTTGCCGCGCACCTCGCGGGAGAGTTGCGCCCAGCCTAGGCCAGAGAGCACGACTATGACGAAGGCCAGGAAGACATTGGTCGGCGCGGTCACCGGGATCAGGGAGGTCAGCGCGAGGTAGAGCGGCAGTTGCGGGAAGGCGAGGATCAGCTCGACGAAGCGCTGCATCCAGGTATCGAAGGCGCCGCCGAGATAGCCGGATACCATGCCGACCGTGGTTCCGATCAGGGTGACGAAGAACACCACTGTGAGCGCGATCATCAGCGAGACGCGCGATCCGTAAATGACGCGCGACAGCACATCGCGGCCGAACTTGTCGGTGCCGAGAAAATGCACCGGACGCCCGTCGAGCGCGCCGAAGAAATGCCTGTTCATCGTGAAGAGTCCCAGCACCGGATAGTCGAAGCCCTTGACGAAGAAGCCAAGTTCGACGGGGTTCTCGTAATCCGGGCCCATCAGCGGCTGGAATGTCACCGGATCGAGATCGGCGCCTTCGACCAGAGGATATGTGTGCGGCCGGAACGTGAAACTGCCATCCTTGCCGGTAAAGTGGATGCCATCGGGTGCGGAGAACCCCGTGTCCGTGAACTTCGGATCGACCGGCGCGAAGAAGGGCGCGAAGATCGACATGGCCAGCAGAGCCACGACCAGGACGAGTCCGATCATACCGGTCAGCGAGCGCTTGAGACGGCGCCAGACAAGCGCCATGTAGCTTTCATTGTGCCTGTCGTCGGCGATCTCCATCACCGGCTTGTGGGTCATCTCTGGTGGGGTGATCATGGTCATCGTCACACCCCAGTCCGGATGCGCGGATCAAGGGCAACCAGCAGCAGATCGGCAATGATGTTGCCGACGATCAGTGTGGCCGAGAGCACCAGCATGAAGGTCGCCGTGACATAGACATCACCGACATACATCGAGCTGACGATCGCCGGGCCGACGGTCGGGAGTGCGAAAATGATCGCCGTCTCGATCTCGCCGGTCAGCATATAGGGGAGCACAACGCCCTGATACATGACGAGCGGGTGGAGCGCATTGGGCACCGCATGCTTGATGATGACGGCGGATTCCGGCAGGCCCTTGGCTCGCGCCGTCTCGACATATTGCGCGTTGAGCGTATCAAGCAGGTTGCCGCGCATGACGCGCATATTATAGGCGAGCCCGCCGAAAGTAGCGATCGCCACGACCGGCCAGACATGCTCGACGAGGTTGACGAACTTCCCCCATGACCATGGCGCGCCGCCATATCTGGCGGAGAAGAAGCTGTTGATCTCGCTGACGTTGAAATGAAAGACCATGATATAAACGATGATCAGCGCCATCAGGAAGCGCGGCACCGTCAGGCCGAGAAAGGAAATTACCGAAATGAGCTGATCGGCCCAGCTATATTGTCGGGTCGCCGCGATGATGCCGAGGCTGATCCCGAGAACCGAGGCCAGGATGTGGCAGGTCAGTGCAAGCAACAGCGTTCTTGGCAGCCGTTCGCCGACCACGTCCGCCACCGGCCTGTTGTAGAAGAAGCTTTGTCCGAAATCGCCGCGGCTGACGATGCCCCAGATCCAGTTGACGTACTGAACCGGGATAGTCTGGTCCAGCCCGTGTTCCCTGGAATAGGCCTTCGCCTGGGCGTCCGCAGCTTCGAAAGATGCGCCACCCTGGTTGATCAGCTGCGAACGGATGTAATCGCTATAGTCGCCCGGCGGGGCCTGGATGATCGCGAAGGTCACGATGCTGAGGATGACCAGCACGGGAACCGCCGAAGCGATGCGAATCAACAAGAATCTGAGCATGACGGGTTCCGATTGATGCCGGTCGCACGCGTGCGACTCCTCGATTTCTAAGAGACGAGCCCCGGCTGGCCCTGAGGCCAACCGGAGCCCACCCGGGAGGAACGGCTATTCGAGAGCGCCCTTGTCGCCTGGCTGAGCCACCACGGTCTCCTTGTGCAGTTCGAAATCGGACTGCTTGTCGGATGGCACGAAGACCCTCTCGCGGATGATATTGTCTTCAGCCCAGTTGAACATGAAGATCGGAGCGCCCGACGGGATGTTGGCGAACCGCTTGTTGATGATCAGCGCACCGGGATATTCGGTGAGACCGACGCCGTTGATGTTCTCGGTCGAGACCTTCTGGTACTGCTTCATGATCTCCGAGCGTTCAGCCGCATCACCCGACTTGATGAACTTGTTGACTAGGTCCACCATCTCCTGTTCGAACGGCAGCAGGTCGAGCTTGCCGTCCTTGCCTGCGCGGTGCAGCCAGCTGGTCTGCGGACCAACGGCAGCAAGAGCCGCGGTGTTCTGGACCGTCGAGGTGAGTTCGGAGTCATGACGCCGGATCACCCAGTCGAACTTGCCGGCATATTCGGCATTGTCGCGCTTGGTGCCATCCTGCGTGTTGAGGATGACGCGCAGGCCTAGCTTCTCCATCTGGCCGATCACGCCTTCGCCGAGGTTCTTGTCGGTGCCGTAATCGCCATTAATCAGAAGCGTGATCTCGACGTCCTTGCCGCCCTTGTCGGCCGGGAAGTTCACGACGCCGTTGCCGTCGCTATCCTTCAGGCCCGCCGCTTCCAGTTCCTTCTTCGCCTCGTCGAGGTTGAAGGGATAGTAGACGGTCGATGCACGATCATAGAAGTTGTTGCCTGAGGAAAGGCCCCCGGGATAGAGCGCGGTGAACGGACCCTTGACTAGGGCGCTGCCGAGCTTCTGTCGGTCGACCGCCATCGTCACCGCCTTGCGGAAGTGGATGTCGCGATTGAGGTCGCGGATGGCCTGGGCACGCTCGTCAGGATCACCCCAGCCATTGGCCGAGAGGTTCATGTAGAGGTTGTAGCCGATCAGGCGGGCGCCGAATGCCAGGCGTGCGGGGGCCGAGGGATCAGCAGCGCGCTTGAGGGATTCGACGAAGTTTTCCGGCTGTTCGAGGTTCGAGAAGTCACCCGAGCCGGCGACAGCCTGCACGTCGCGGTCCGACCAGGTCGAGAGCTTGTAATGCATCTCGTTGAGGTAAGGCAGCTGGTTGCCCTTGTCGTCAACCTTCCAGTAGTATGGGTTACGGCGCAGCACGATGATGTCGTCCGGCCGGTATTCGACAACACCCCAGGCACCCATCGTCGGAAAGTTCAGGAAATCCGGTGGGAAGGCGTTCTTGTACTGCTCGTAGGTGTTCTTCGAATATTTCGGATGCTGTGGCTTCAGCACATGCGCCGGGCCGGGGCAAAAGGTGCCATAGGCCATCGCATAGATATATTGTTTGGGGAACGCTTCCTTGAAGGTCCATTCGACCGTGAAGTCGTCGATCTTCTTCAAGGTTGTGCCAACGCCGAAGGTCTCGGGCGTCGCACCGTTGAGCGGGCTGACATTCGGATCGACGACATTGTCATCCCAGTAGAACATCACGTCCTCGCTGGTGAAGGGCACGCCATCCGACCATTTGGCACCTTCGATCAGGTGCATGGTCAGCTTGTGGCCGTCCTCCGACCAGTCCCAGCTCTTGGCGAGGTTCGGCAGTGGTTCGAGCGCTTCCGGCTTGACCTCAAACAGGGGACCGGTGCGCGTCAGGCATTCGGAAAGGCCGATATCGATGCCGCCCCAGCCCTGTGTCTGGCCGGCATAGTAGTTCCAACCCTCGGGGCGTCCACCGATGACGTGGCGCATGACGTCGCCATAGATACCGATGCCGTCGACCATGTTGCCGGCCTTATAGACCATCGGCTCCTTGGGCAGGCGATCCTTGACGGCGGGCAGCTTGCCCGCCTTGACGAACTTCTCCGTGACCCAGGCGGGTTCGTGATATTCCGGCAGGGCCTTGTACTCCAGGATATCGCTGCCGAGCACGTAATCGACCTTGAGTTGCGCCTTGAACGTCGCGGGTTCGGGCAGCGGGTCGGCAATCGCGGTGCTGGCTCCTACGGCCAGACCCGAGATGCCGAGCATCAGGCCAAGACCGTGTTTTGTAATTGAATTCGTTTTCATCTCTTCTCCCTCTTGTTGTTTGCCGGCCACCGGCCGGCTCCTCCTCCACTTGCGAATGTCACCATCCGCCAAGAATCCAACCGAAGCGTGGCTTCAGCCCGTGCGCGCGAGCTTTTCGGCTTTCAGCTCCTCGATCGAGCGTACCGCGCGGCGTGCCGAGCCCGACCACTCCCGTGTCTTGACCTTCGGCGTCTTCATTCTCTCGCGTGCGGCGGGGATTGCATCGGCATATTGCGGCAACCAGGCGGCCTGGGCGACGAGCATCTCGTCGACCATCTGCCAGATTTCCTCGGGCGAGGCGATCGCGCCGACCAAGGGGTCATGCAGCATGGCGAGCTTCAGGAGATCGACATCGCCGTTGATGGCGGCATGCACGCTCATCCGCTGCACGTTGATCGACGAGATGCAGGTCGCGGCGCATCCCTCGGGCAGCGTTATGCCCGATGTCATGTTGAGACCGAAGCGATCGACGAAGCCGGGTGACTCGATGATCGCATCCGAGGGCAGATTGGTGATGATCCCGGAATTCTTGACATTGAAGTGGCCGCGATAGACCCGTCCCGTCTCCAGCGCTTCGAGAATGTGGCTGGCATGCTCGTTCGAGCGCTTGTACTGGCCGAAGGGCTTTTCCGCTTCCTTGAGGACAGCCGGGAATTCCGTCTCGAACCAGTTGCGGTTCTCGGTCGTGTAGCGCAGGTAGCCGCCGGTCTCGCCATGGATCCAATCGGACATGTCGATCCATTTGGTGATTTCCTCGGGCCGCTTGCGATACCAGGGAAGGTATTCGGAGAGGTGCCCGTTGCTTTCGGTCGAGTAGAAGCCGAAGCGCTTGAGCACATCGATGCGCACCTTCTCCTGCTGGGAGAAAACCGGATGCGCCTCGAAGGCGGAGATCAGCTCATCCTTGCCGATCTTCCGTCCGCGCAGGCGAATATCGACATACCATGTCTGGTGATTGATGCCCGAGCAGATGAAATCGAGCTCGCCCGGCCCGGCACCGAGGATCTCGGCGATCTGTTCGCCGCCATGCTGGACGCCGTGGCAGAGGCCGATCGTGTCGACCTTGCCATATTCGATCGCCGCCCACGTGTTCATCGCCATCGGGTTGGCGTAGTTGAGGAATTTCGCGCCGGTCTCGGCCACCGCATTGATATCGCGGCAGAAATCGAGGATCACCGGGATGTTGCGCTGGCCATACATGATGCCGCCGGCACAGATCGTGTCGCCGACGCATTGGTCGATGCCATAGGACAGCGGAATGCGGATATCGTCGGCATAGGCTTCGAGCCCGCCGACCCGGACGCAAGAGAGGATATAGCGGGCGCCTTCCAGCGCCTTTTTGCGCTCGGTTGTCGCCGAAATGCGAACCTTCAGCCCGTTCGCGTCCTTTATCCTGGTGAGCAATTTCTCGATAAGGGAGAGATTGTGCTGGGAAACATCGGTGAGCGCAAACTCCACGTCCTGGAATTCCGGCACCGAGAGGATGTCTGTGAAGAGCTTGCGGGTGAAGCCGACGCTCCCGGCTCCGATGATAGCGATTTTGAAGGTCATCGTTCGTATGCCCATGAAAATGTCGCAAACGCGGCACAGCCACGGCGCGAACACGAAATATGCATATTGGGAGAAGCCCCAGGTCGATTGATGATCCTCCTGGTATTTGTCTCTCCTCCCGTCCTGCGCTTGAATATGCAGGCAATCCATGAGATGGAAAAGAGCGCGATTGTGCTATTGATGGTAATTTTATGCTGCAAAGACTTATCGAACATGGTCACGCAATGAAAACGGTGTCGCTGCCCCGTGCGCGCCATCCGCTACATGCCATGCCGACAAGCACCGGCTATTCCATGCAGACCGACCCCTCCTACATCTGGGACGGTCGTGCCCGTGGGCAGACACCGTTCACGGTGCTGCAATACACGATCAGCGGTATGGGAACTCTGCGCTATGAAAACCACGTCATGAAGGTGCGGCCAGGCGAGGCGCTGCTCGTCATCGTGCCCCACAATCATTGCTACCGGTTGGAGAAGGGCGACGAATGGGAATTCTTCTGGATTTCCATGCATGGCCGTGAAGCCCTCAGGATCCATGAAATCGTGCTCAACATGCAGGGGCCGGTGTTCAAGCTGAAGGCCAACACGGTCGATAAGCTCGCGGCCTGCTCGCTCAGGCTGATGCAGAGCAACGTCGACACGCCCGGGGAGAGTTCAGCCATTGCCTATGAAGCGGCGATGGCCTTGTTCGACGACACATTCGGGCCATCGGAGCGGCTGCCGGCCTCGGAAAACTCGCTGAGCCGTGCCCGGCAATATGCCTTGGCCAATCTCGACGGCGATCTCGATGTCGAGGTTCTCGCCAAGGTCGCGGGCCTCAGCCGTGCCCATTTCTCACGTAGCTTCACGAGCTTCACCGGGTTCGCCCCGGCAGAATACATATTGCAGGAGCGGATGAAGCGGGCAGCCAAATTGCTCATCGCCAACCGCGACCTGCCAGTGAAGGAGATTGCCGCACTCTGCGGTTTCCCCGACAACAACTATTTTTCCAAGGTTTTCCGCAGGACTTATGACATCAGCCCGACGGATTTTCGTGACACCGGCATGTATGCGACCCGGGGCAGGGCCTAGATATTTGGGCAGGCCAAGAGCGTCGAACTAGCTTCGTTGCCTACGAACTCGGTGCTTAAGCAGAAACATGGCGAAAAGCCGCGTGGAGGCATTCACTCAACCCTTACGACAGGCTGCTGCAACCCGTCGTAAGGACATCATCATCCAACTGCGACGAATGTAGCTTTCGCCCTACCGTTCGATCCCGCATGTGATGTTACTACTCGGCCGCCACGCCGACCAGTTCGCCTGCACTTTCGTGCTCCGCCGCCTTGTGCTGCACCAGCGCGCGGTTGCCTGCCAGCTTGCGGATCAGCACGTAGAAGACAGGCGTCATGAAGATGCCGAAGAAGGTGACCCCGATCATGCCTGAAAACACCGCGACACCCATGGCGGCGCGCATTTCCGCACCCGCGCCGGTCGAGACCACCAGCGGGATGACGCCCATGATGAAGGCAAGAGACGTCATCAGGATCGGGCGCAGGCGCAGCCGGCTCGATTCGATGGCTGCCTGAACAGGCGTCCTGCCTTCGAATTCGAGTTCCCGGGCGAATTCCACGATCAGGATCGCGTTCTTCGCCGACAACCCGACAAGGACGATGAGGCCGATCTGGGTGAAGATGTTGTTGTCTCCGCCGGTAAACCAGACGCCCGTCAAGGCGGCGAGCACTCCCATCGGCACGATCATGATGATCGCCAGCGGCAGGGTCAGGCTTTCATACTGGGCGGCCAGCACCAGATAGACCAGCAGCAGCGCCAATGGGAACACCAGCAGGCCGGAGCTTCCGGCGAGGATCTGCTGGTAGGTGAGATCCGTCCATTCAAAGCTGATGCCCGTCGGCAGCGTTTCAGCGGCAATCTTTTCGATCGCGGCCTGAGCCTGGCCCGAAGAGAAGCCGGGTGCCGGACCGCCATTGATATCGGCCGCGAGGAAGCCGTTGTAACGGTTGGTGCGTTCCGGCCCGGTCATGGCCTCGACCTTAAGCAGCGCCGACAGCGGAATCATCTGGCCCGAAGCCGAGCGGACCTTGAGCTGGCCGATGTCATCAGCCGTTGCGCGGAACTTGGCGTCGGCCTGCGCCCGCACACTGTAGGTACGGCCGAAGGCGTTGAAGTCGTTGACATAGAGTGAACCGAGATAGATCTGCAGCGTCTCGAAAACATCCGTGACGGAGACACCGAGCTGTTCGGCCTTGGCGCGATCGAGATCGGTATAGAGTTGCGGCACGTTGATCTGGTAGCTGGAGAAGAGCCCTGCCAGTTCCGGCGTCTGATAGGCCTTGGCGAGGAACGCCTTGGTGGCTTCGTCGAGCGCCTGGTAGCCGAGACCGGCGCGATCCTCGAGCTGCAGCTTGAAGCCGCCGGTCGTGCCGAGACCCTGGACGGGCGGCGGCGGGAACATGGCGATGAAGGCATCCTGCACCGCGCCGAACTTCTGGTTCAGCTTCATGGCGATCGCACCAGCAGAAAGATCGGGTGTCTTGCGCTCGTCGAAATCCTTCAGCGTCACGAAGACGATGCCGGCATTCGACGAGTTGGTGAACCCGTTGATCGACAGGCCCGGGAAGGCGATCGTGTGTTCGACGCCGGGCTCGGCAAGCGCGATGTCGCTCATGCGCTTGATGACGCTTTCGGTTCGATCCAGCGTCGCTGCATCGGGAAGCTGTGCAAAGCCGATCAGATACTGCTTGTCCTGCGCCGGCACGAAACCGCCCGGCACCGCGTTGAACATCGCATAGGTGCCGCCAGCCAGCGCGAGATAGATCACCATGACGATGCTCTTGCGCGACAGAAGGCCTCCGATGCTTCTGCCATAGGCATTGGAGCTGGCGCCGAAGGCACGGTTGAAACCACGGAAGAACCAGCCGAACGCGAAATCCATGCCGCGCGTCAACCAGTCCTTCGGCGCGTCGTGGCCCTTGAGCAGCAGAGCTGCAAGGGCCGGGGACAGGGTCAGTGAATTGATCGCCGAGATGACGGTCGAGATCGCGATCGTCAGCGCGAACTGGCGATAGAATTGACCGGACAGGCCCGTGATGAAGGCCAGCGGCACGAACACCGCGACCAGGACAAGCGCGATGGCAATGATCGGGCCGGACACTTCCTTCATCGCCCGATAGGTCGCCTGTCTGGGAGACAGCCCGTTCTCGATATTGCGCTCGACATTTTCGACCACGACGATCGCGTCATCGACAACGATGCCGATCGCCAGCACCAGCCCGAACAGGCTCAGCGCGTTGATCGAGAAGCCGAAGGCGTACATCACACCGAATGTGCCGATGATCGAGACCGGCACGGCGATCAGCGGAATGATCGAGGCGCGCCATGTCTGCAGGAACAGGATGACGACGAGCACGACCAGCGCAATGGCCTCGAGCAGCGTATCGACGACCTTCTCGATCGAGGAGCGGACGAACTTGGTGGTATCGTAGACAATCTCGTATTTCACGCCTTCCGGCATGGCCAGTTGCAGCTCCTTCATGGTCTTGACGACCTCGTCCGAGATGGTGATGGCGTTGGAGCCCGGCGCCTGGAATACAGGAATTGCGACGGCGGCCTTGCCATCGAGCAGCGAACGCAGCGAATAGTCGGCAGCACCCAGCTCGACGCGGGCGACATCGCGCAGCCGGGTGATCTCGCCATTGCTGCCGCTCTTGACGATGATGTTGCCGAATTCCTCCGGCGTCGTCAGGCGACCCTGGGCGCTGACATTGAGCTGCACGTCTACGCCCGCCAGGCTCGGCGATGCGCCGATGACGCCGGCCGCGGCCTGCACATTTTGCTGGCGGATGGCATTGGTGATGTCGCTGGCGGCAAGGCTGTGCTCGGCCGCCTTCTGCGGATCGATCCAGACGCGCATCGAATAATCACCCGAGCCGAAGATCTGTACCTGGCCGACGCCCTGGATGCGCGCCAGCCGGTCCTTGATGTTTAAGACGCCGTAGTTGCGTAGATAGGTGATGTCGTAGCGGTTGTCGGGTGAGGTCAGGTTGACAACCATCATCAGGTCGGGCGAGCTCTTGACCGTGGTAACGCCGATGTTCTTGACCTCTTCCGGCAGGCGCGGCTCGGCCTGCGAGACGCGGTTCTGAACAAGCTGCTGCGCCTGGTCGGGATCGGTGCCGAGCTTGAAGGTGATGGTCAGCGTCATCACGCCGTCCGACGTCGCCTGGCTGGACATGTAGAGCATGTCCTCGACGCCGTTGATCTGCTCTTCGAGCGGGGTGGCGACGGTTTCGGCTATTACCTTCGGGTTGGCGCCGGGATAGACGGCGCGCACGACGATCGATGGCGGAACGACATCGGGATATTCGGAAATCGGCAGGGATCGCATGCCGAGGAGGCCGGCGACCACGATGAGGACCGATAGCACCCCGGCAAAGACCGGGCGGTCGACAAAGAATCTGGAAATATTCATTTCAGGGCCCTCTTCGGCATGAAAACGGAGTGCAAGAACCCTCTCCGGTCATTCGCATGCCGCCGGTGGTTCAGGTCAGGTCTGGTATGGGAAGCCCCCTCCCCTGGAGGAGAAGGAGGGGGCTTGGGCCGCCGTCTATTGTGCGACTGCGACTTTCTTTTCCAGCTCAGGCGCCACGATCGCGCCCGGGCGGATGCGCTGCAGGCCGTTGACGACGATCTTGTCGCCGGCCTTCAGTCCGCTTTCGACCACGCGCTGTCCCTCGGCCATGGCACCGAGCTGGATCGGCCGGTAGACGACCTTGTTTTCAGCGTCGACCACGAACACGAACTTCTTGTCCTGATCGGTGCCGATCGCCCGCTCGCTGACAAGGATCCTGGGTTCAGCCTTCGGTTGGCCCATGCGGACCCTGACGAACTGGCCGGGGATCAGTTTGCCGCCCGGATTGTCGAACACCGCGCGAACGCCGATCGTGCCGCTTGCGGCATCGACCTGATTGTCGATCAGTTGCAACGCGCCCTTTGTCGGCGTGTCGCTATCGGCCAGTGTGCCGATCTCGACCGGAATCTGCTCGATTGCGGGTGAGACGCCCGGCACTGATGGCAGTTCCGCCAGCGCCTTTGTCACAATTTCTTCGCTGGCGTTGAAGCTCGCATAGATCGGATCGACCGACATCAGCGTCGTCAGCGCCGGTGACGTCGAACCGCCAGCAACGAGGTTGCCGACGGTGATTTCAACTTTGCCGACACGACCGCCCACTGGAGCACGGACCTCAGTATATCCGAGTTCGAGATTGACGGTCTGCAACGCGGCCTGAGCCGTCATCATGCCCGCCTCCGCCTCGGTGACGGCATTCTGTCGCTGGTCCATGTCGCTTTGCGAAATGGCCTTGCTCTCCGAGAGCTTCTGAGCCCGCTCGAACTGCGTTCGTGCAAGGCTCAGCTTGGCCCTGGCCGATGCGACCTGGCCTTGCGCCTGGGCGACGGCGGCCTGGTAGGGCGCCGGATCGATGGTGAACAGCAAGTCGCCCGCCTTCACCAAAGCGCCCTCGCGGAAGTTGACCGACTGGATGACGCCATCGACCCGCGAGCGGATCTGCACCCGGTCGACGGCTTCCAGACGCCCGGAAAACTCTTCCCAGGTGGTGATGTCCCTGGCTTCGACCATGGCTACGGTCACCGGTATCGCCGGCGCCTGTGCCGGTGCGGCCGCAATCGCGACCGTGCTCATCGGCAGGTCCAGAAAGAGGGCCGCGGTTCCAAAAGACGCAGCAATTCCCATGCCGGCGCCCACAAGGGCCCAGCGCTTGCTTTTCGATGTCATTCGTTACTCTCCTTGCAGCCCCAAACGGGCGCATGATCAGTCTGGTTTCAATCCAAATCAGTGTTGGCCAATATCCGCGACGAAGCTTGCAAACTCCTGGCGAACGCTATCTTGCCAGGTCGCAGCGTCATCTGATGTCCCGCCATAAATCGAAGGCCAGCCTGTCCCGGCGGGAAGGACATGTTGGCGAACTTTGTTACCGGCCTGCTCGAGTCGCCCGGCATAACCGATAGCTTCATCGCGCAGGGGATCGTCATTTGCTGTCAGCAGCAGGGTCGGCGCGACACCCGTCATTCGCGAGCAAAGGCAAGGCGCCGCATAGGGATGACAAACGCCGGCGCTCAGATACTGGCTCCAGCCCTCCGCCCAGCGCGCGCGCATGCCGATTGCGTCTGCCTCGCGCATCGAAGCCGAGCCCATGAACGCATCCACCAGCGGCGACAGCAGCACCTGCCCGTCGAGCTCCGTGGCAAAGTGATCTCTCGCCTTCAACGCCACGGCGGCGGCGATGTTGCCGCCGGCCTCTTCGCCGCCGACCAAAAGCAGCGACTTGCGATCACCCAGACCCGCACGCTTCTTGGCAAGGTAGGAAAAGATCGAAAATCCCACTTCCAGCGGCTTGGGGAAGGCGCTGCCGAACGGTGCGGTATAATCCGGCACCACGACGATGGCGCCGACGCTCGCCAGGCACTCGGCCACCGGACAATCGCGCAAGCCCTGATCGAGAAATGCGCCGGCACCGAAGAAAAGAACGATCGGCGGCCCCTTGGCAAATTCGGCACCCTGATAGACGCGCGCCGACACGGGGCCGATGGCCACCTTGTCCAGCATCATGTCTTTCACATCGACCGGCATCGTCCTGATTTCCATCCAGTTTGAATAGCGCACGCCTCCGGTAGAGGCCACTTGCAATCTCTTCCAAGAAGGTATTGTTATTCGGTGTGCGGAACAAGATATGGTATTGTGATTATACTATTCGAAATTTCGAACAATATCGCAATGCAGCACTGCAGGTGAGATCCAATGGACCAGCTTTCGGCGATGCGCGCCTTCATACGCGTTGTGGAAACAGGCAATTTCACGCGGGCATCCGACGCGCTTCGCATGCCCAAGGCAACCGTGACCAATCTGATCCAGGGGCTGGAAGCACATCTTCATACGCAATTGCTCAATCGGACGACGAGGCGGGTGGTGGTGACCACCGATGGCGCGCTCTACTACGAGCGTGCTACCCGCATCGTGGCGGAGGTCGATGAACTGGACGGCAGCCTGTCGAACGCGACCGGCAGCCCCAGCGGCCGGCTGCGGGTCGAGATGGCCGGCGCCTTCGCGGACTGGATCGTCATCCCCGCGCTCTGCGACTTCTATCAGAAATTCCCCGACATCCGCATCGACCTCGGCGTCGGCGACCGCACGGTCGATTACCTCGCCGAGAATGTCGACTGCGCGCTGCGCGGTGGCCCGCCCGGAGACCAGTCGCTGATCGCGCGGCGCGTCTCCGAAATGGGAATGATCACATGCGCCGCCCCCCTCTACATTGAAAAATTCGGGGTGCCGGATTCGCCCGCGGCGCTGGAGACGGGCCATTATTGCGTCAACTACTTTCAGGCGCAGAACAACCGGACGCTGCCGTTCGAATTCCGCAGAGGCAGCGAGACAGTCGAGGTGACCGGCCGATACCTGATATCGGTCAACGATGTCAGAAGTTACTTGACGGCGGCGCAGGCCGGGCTTGGGATCGCCCGAATTCCCCATTTTCTCATCCCCGGCGACCTCAGGACCGGCAAGCTGATCCAGGTTTTGCCCGAGTGGAACATCGAGCCGGTCCCGCTTTACATCGTCTACCCATCCAACCGGCACCTTAGCAACAAGGTCCGCGTTTTCGTCGACTGGTTGGTCAAGCTTCTGGCCGACTGGCGATTGAATGAGCCATGAGGACGCGTCGGCATCATGGATGCCCTGTGAGCCCTGATATGAGCCGCTGCTGTGCTTGCCCTGACTGCATCGCGCAGAATTAGGGGGGCGCGAGTCCATCAACGCGAAAAGCTGATGTCATTGGTTTTTCGCGGTATCGCTCTGACCGAACTGGTCGCAATGGGCGGAGATCTCGTCCGCAGAAACGCCCATCCTTGATTTTCAAAACAGAAGGGCGCTCAGACGGCCAGATCTGATCGCGTCTGGGCCTCATCGTTTCGCGAAAAATACAGGTCGCGGAGGTCGCGCTGTCTGAGCATCAGATTCAGGATGCCATCCCTCGATTGCTGGATATGGCGACGGGATTCGCGACAGGCCGTGTCGGTGTCCCTGGCTGCGATTGCTTCGACGATCATATGATGGTCGTCACGTGCCGCCTTCCAGTCATTCAACTGAGTCAACTCCATCCAGACATAGACTTGGCACTTATCCAGAAGCCCACTGAGCATTTCGGCAAGCATGGCGTTGCCACTAAAGCGTGCAATTGCGCGATGGATTTCCATGCCCATCTGCATCTCTTCCAAACGAGCTCGTGAAGACGGGTCGGTTTGCGCCAGTCGCTCACAATCCGCGACCAATCTGCGAAGGAGCGCCACTTCATCGGTAGTGATGCGGGCAATCGCCAATGTCGTCGCATAGGCGTCCAGTTCCGCCCGGATGTCGAACACGTTCCGGAGCATCGCCTCGTCAAATTGGACCACCGCAAATCCCGTGCGGGGGCGTTCGATCACAAGCCCGTCGCGCTCCAGTCGATTGAGTGCTTCGCGCACCGGCGTCCGGCTAACCTGAAGCTGTTCGACGAGCTCGAGTTCCGTAATTCGTCTGCCCGGCGACAGCTGCCCGGTCACGATCATGGCTTTGATCGATTCATACGTCGACTGGCGCAAATGGCCGCGGGCAACTTCGTTCATGGGGGCTCCTAACACCGGCAGGTGTCAACGCGGCAATAGATACCGGTTGACTCGCTCATTCGCAAGTGCATATTGTATACAAAAAAGTATTCAAATAATGTAGTCGTAATTGCCGACCTAGCCGAGAGGGAGGTTGGGAAGGCTCAGGGGAATCTCATAGATGCAAGCAGACATTGTGGTCACCAACGCCAGAATCCTGACTATGGACCCGGCCAAGCCGGCGGCCTCCGCAATGGCGGTCGCAAACGGACGAATTCTCGCTGTTGGCGACGCGACCGAAATCCTGCCTCTCGCCGGCGCCTCCACGCGGCGGATCGATGGTGCCGGTCGAACTCTGTTGCCCGGCTTTATCGAAGCGCATATGCACGTTTTCGGTGGCGGCGCCATCCTCAACGACCTGTCGCTGTCGGGTATGAAGGAAGAGGCCGCGGTCCGCGAAAAGGTGCGCGCACACGCCGCCGCACGCCCTGAGGTCAAGGTTCTTTTCTGCCAGAGCACCGACTATGACATGCTCGACGGCAAGCCGATCGACCGGCATTTCCTCGACAGCATCGTCGACGATCGCGCGCTCGCCTTCGTGGCTTTCGACCACCATACGATGTGGGCCAATACCATATTGCTCAAGGAGGTCGGGCTTCTCCACGGAAAAGTCCTAGGTCCCGGCAATGAGGTGGTGATGGGTCCGGACGGCCTTGCCACCGGCGAACTGCGCGAGGTTGAGGCTTTCGGACCGGTCGACGTCTATGCCGGTACCTTTCGTTCGTCGCTGGGGCTTTCCACCGGAGGCGAGCCGCCCGAATCGCCAACGCCAGAGGAACGGGCGCTGGACCGGGCATCGATAAGCGCCGGCCTGGACTGGTGTGCTAGGCACGGCATCACGTCGATCCACAATATGGATGGAAATCTCTACACGCTGGAACTGCTCAAGGAGATCGAGGAACAGGGCGACCTGATCTGCCGGGTCAAAGTTCCCTTCCATTTCAAGAACTTCATGACCACAGATATGCTGGAAAAAGCGTCCCGCATGAATGAGGACTATCACGGCGACTGGCTGAGTTCCGGCTTCGTCAAGGCCTTCTATGATGGTGTCATCGAAGGCTACACGGCCTTTCTCGCCAATGGCTATGCCGACCGGCCGGACTTTACCGGCGAGCCGCTCTTCTCGCAGCAACAGTTCACGGAAATGGCGGTCGAGGCGGACCGGCGCGGATTGCAGATCGCAGTTCACTCGATCGGCGACGGCGCGGTCCACGCGGTCTTGAACGGCTATGAAGCCGTCCTCAAGGCCAATGGCCGCCGGGATGCGCGCCACCGCGTCGAACATGTCGAAATGATATTGCCCGGGGACATCCCCCGCTTTGCCGAACTTGGCGCCATTGCATCCATGCAGCCGCCCCATCCTCCCGGGGTGATGGATTTCTCGCCTGAGCCGGGCAGGACCCGCATCGGGCAAGATCGCTGGGCGCTCGCCTATGCATGGCGGACCCTCAGAGAGGCGGGCGCCCACGTCGTATTCGCCTCCGATTGGCCAGTCGCGCGGATCGATGTCCTGTCGGGCATCCATGCCGCCGTGAACCGAAGCCCTTGGGCGCCGGGTCTGCCAGAGCAGAGTTTCTCCGTGCATGAAGCGATAGCTGCCTACACGGTCGAGGGCGCCTATGCCGAACATGCCGAGGATCGCAAGGGACAACTCAAGCCCGGCTACTTCGCCGATTTCGTCCTCCTGTCCGGCGATATCGAGAGCGTTCGGCCCTCCGAGATCAACACTCTCGCTCCCGTACTGACCGTCTGTGGCGGTCGCGTGACTTTCGAGGCCTGACATGCTGACATTCCCGCAACACGCGCATGAACAATCGGCGGATCGTCGCCTGGCGGTCCAGGCAATCGGACTTCAAAAGACTTATGGCTTCGGCGCCGCAGCCTTTCTCGCGCTCGAGGATGTGTCGATCGACATCGCCGAGAACGAGTTCTTCACGCTGCTGGGCCCTTCCGGGTGCGGGAAGACCACGCTCCTTCGCTTGATCGCCGGATTCAGCTTTCCCACCGAAGGCCAGATCCTGCTTCATGGAAAGGATATTGCGCCTCTTCCGCCGTTCAAGCGGCCCATCAACACGGTCTTCCAGAATTATGCGCTCTTCACCCATATGTCGGTGGCGGAAAATATCGGCTTCGGCCTGAAGATGCTGGGATGGCCCAAGGCGAAAATCGCTACGCGCGTGGCGGAAATGCTCCGTCTGGTGCGCATGGAAGCACTTGCCGGCCGGCGAACCAGCGAGATTTCAGGCGGCCAGCAGCAGCGCGTGGCGCTTGCCCGCGCTCTTGCGCCACAGCCGCAGGTCTTGCTGCTCGATGAGCCTCTGTCCGCGCTGGACTATAAGCTGAGAAAGGAGATGCAGGTCGAGCTGAAGCGGCTCCAGACCGAAACCGGCATCACCTTCATCTTCGTGACCCACGACCAGGAGGAAGCCCTGGCCATGTCGGACCGTATCGCGGTGATGAATCGCGGACGCGTACTTCAGGTCGGCCGCCCGAAGGAAATCTACAATGCGCCGGTCGACAGGTTCGTGGCCGACTTCATCGGCGAATCCAATATTCTGCAAGGTCGGCTCGCCGGTCCGGCAGGAACGGATGGGTATCGCGTCGACATTGCCGGAACGGTCATCACTGCTTACAGCAGCGCGGCAATCCCAGATGCCGGCCCGGTTCAGGTTCTGATCCGCCCGGAGCATGTTGACCTGCTCGACTCGGCTGCACCAGAAGCCATTCCCGCTGTTATCGAAGGCGAAGTCTTCGTCGGAACCGACACCCGTCTCCAGGTCAGGCTGAAGGACGGCGTCGCCTTCACGGCGCGCGTGCCCAACAGTCCGGAGCTGGAGAAGACCAGGGCGCCCGGCACACAGACATGGCTGCGAATTCATGGCCATAGCGCCCGGATCCTGGGAGGCGAGCATGTCCAGCATCGCTGAAATGGCCGCCGCGCGCCGGGCCGCAGAAACCCAGCGCCGCTGGCTGCTCAAGGCGCCGGCCCTGCTGACCATCATACTGGCTTCCGTCGGCCCGCTCGCCGTCATGCTTGTCTATTCGGTGATGACAAAAGGCCATTTCGGCGGCGTCGAGCTCGGGAAGTTCAGCCTAGATGGCTGGATGAACGTGTTCGTCGAGCGTGATCCGTTCGACGATACGCTGGTGCTAGCGGATGCCAATCTGCTGATCTTATGGCGTTCGCTCCGGCTGGCGCTAATCACCACGGTTGCCACGCTGGCGATCGGCTTTCCCACCGCCTACTACATCGCGACCCGGCCCGAGCACATCCGGTCGCAATGGATGTTGCTGATCACGATCCCGTTCTGGACAAATCTCCTGATCCGTACATTTGCGGTCATGGGGCTTCTGTCGAACCAGGGGCCAATCAACAACCTTCTCCTCTGGGCCGGAATGATAGACAAGCCCATGCAGATGCTCTTCACGGACGGCGCCGTGCTGCTCGGGCTCGTCTATGTCTATCTGCCGCTGATGGTGTTGCCGATCTATTCGAGCCTCGAACGTATGGACTTCAACCTCGTCGAGGCCGGCTACGATCTCTACGCCACCCGGCTCAAAGTGCTCTGGCACATAGTCATCCCCTCCTGCAAGCCGGGCGTCATTGCCGGCTCGATCCTGGTCTTCATCCCCGCGATCGGCGCCTATGTGACACCGCGCGTCCTGGGCGGCGGCAAGAACATGATGATGGGCAACCTGATCGAACTCCAGTTCGGCCAGGGCCGCAACTGGCCGCTCGGGGCGGCGCTGTCGATCTGCCTCCTCCTGATCGTGACTGCGGCTCTCATCTTCTACATTCGGGCAAGCGCGGCAAAGGACATCAGCCATGGCCATTGAAGCGAAAGCCTTCGATCTCAAGGCACAACCGGGCTTCTCTACTATTGCCTTCGTTGCCGTCGTCGGGCTCTATCTGCCGATCATCATTCTCGTGGTCTTCTCGTTCAATGCCACTTCGTCGCTCGGCGTCTGGGGCGGCTTTTCGTTTGCTTGGTTCGTGAAGGCCTGGCACAACGACCTGATCATCAATGCTGCGCTCTTCTCGCTGTTTCTGGCGACGGTCTCGGGCGTGTTCGCCACAATCATGGCCACGATGGCGGCGATCGCCATGACGCGCACCGCAGCCTATCGCGGCCAGACACTCGCCTATGCGGTGATCAACCAGCCGCTGATCGTTCCCGAGATCGTTACAGCGATCTCGCTGCTGATTGTCTTCGCTGCCGTCAAATCGGCGACCGGCTATTCGGGCAACGGCTACTTGGTTATCGCTCACACTGCCTTCTGCATTCCCTTCGCCTATCTGCCCATACGCGCGCGGCTGGAAGGGATGGATCTCACCCTCGAAACCGCGGCAGCGGATCTTTATGCAGATGCGTGGAAGACCTTTGTTCATGTCACGCTTCCCCGGCTCGGTCCCGGCATTGTGGCAGGTTTCATACTCGCCTTCGTCGTGTCGCTGGATGACGTCGTCATCACCGATCTGGTGAAGTCCGGCGGACAGGAAACCCTGCCGACCTTCATGCTGGGTCAGATCCGCCGTGACATGACGCCCGAAGTCAATGCCGCCGCCACCATGCTCCTGATCCCCTCGATCCTCCTGGTGACGGCCGTGCATCTGATCAACCGAAAAAAATAAACAACCTACAGAGGAGTAACAAGCATGCGAATTTTATGGACGACTTTGGCCTCCGGCGTATTGCTCGCGGCAGCCACTGGCGTGGCGCTTGCCGAAGAGCCGGTCTTGAGCTTCTACAACTGGGGCAACTATACCAGCCCGGAACTGCTTGAAAAATTCAAGAAGGAAACCGGTATCACCGTCACCGTCACGGATTATGACTCAAACGACACTGCGCTCGCCAAGGTCCGCGCAGGCGGTTCGGGTTTCGACATGGTGGTGCCCGGCGCCAACTTCATACCGATCTGGGTCAAGGAGGGTCTTCTCCTCGAATCCCGGCCCGACCAGATGCCGAACTTCAAGAATATGGATGAGCGCTGGATCAATGTTGGCTGGGATCCGGGCCGTCACTATTCAGTGCCGTGGCAGTGGGGCATGATCGGGCCGGTCGTTGCCACCTCCGTCTACAAGGGCGATATCAACACCAGCGCAATCTGGCTCGACCCGCCCGAGGAGCTGAAGGGCAAGATCAATGTCGTGCCTGAGAAGAACGATGTGCTCTACGCGGCGATCCGCTATATGGGCGGCACCTGGTGCACCGGTGACAAGGTGCTCCTCAAGAAGGTCCGTGACAAGCTGCTCGAAGCCAAGAAGTCCTGGGTCTCGATGGATTACGGCATCGAGAAGATGGACAGCCGCGATACGCTGGCCCAGCTTTACTACAATGGCGCGGCATTCCGGGCGCGGCAGGTCAATGCCGACGTCAAGCTTGGCTTCCCCAAGGAAGGCTACTCGCTGTTCATGGACAGCGTGGCAATCCTCGCCGACGCACCACATCCGGAAAATGCCAAGAAGTTCCTGAACTTCATCATGGCGCCCGAAAACGCCGCGCTGATTTCGAACTTCGCAACCTATGCCAATGGCATCAAGGGATCGGCTGAGTTCATGCGTGATGACGTCAAGGCCGCACCCGAACTGAGTGTTCCAGCGGAGTATGTTGCTGCCGGTGGCTGGCAGGACGTCTGCCCCGCCGAGGTGGATGAACTCTACACCCGTATCTGGACCGATCTCTTGAAGTAAAGCGCGTGCCCCGGTGGAGGACATTCTCCCGCCGGGGCGCTCGAAACTCTATTATACACAGGCCCCAGCAGACATGCGTGACTTCCAGCTACCCGGGCGCTCGCCCGTTCGAACAACCGGCGTGATGGCCGCGACATCCCACCCGCTCTCCACCCAGGCCGCTCTCGAGATGTTGCGCACGGGTGGCAATGCCGTGGATGCGGCCATTTGCGCGAGCGCGGTGCAGGCGGTTGTCGAGCCACAATCGACCGGCATCGGCGGTGATTGCTTCGTGCTCTATTGCCCTGATGGCACGGACGAAGTGATTGCGCTCAACGGCTCCGGGCGCGCGCCGACTGCAGCGTCGATCGATCGCTTTCGGGCGATGGGGATGGAGGAGGTTCCGACTGATGGCCCTCATTCCGTCTCCGTTCCGGGGGCTATTGACGCTTGGGACAGGCTGATCCGCGACCACGGCAGAAAAACGCTGGCCGAGGTGCTCGCTCCGGCGATTCATTATGCCGAAAAGGGCTATGTGGTGCACGACCGCATGGCCTTCGACTGGCACCAGGCCAAAGCCCTGCTGGAACAGGATGTCCATTCGGCGGCGATCTTTCTGCGCGACGGCCGCGCGCTGGAGGCAGGCGAAGTACATCTGCAGCCAGCGCTGGCCACGACCTTGCGGCGGGTGGCCGAACTGGGCCGGAACGGTTTTTACGAAGGTCCGGTGGCCGGGGCCATCGTGGCCCGGCTGCAGGAACTTGGCGGTTTGCATTCCCTCGATGATTTCGCCCAGACGCGCTGCGATTATGTCAGCCCGGTTTCGGTCGATTATCGTGGTTATCGCGTGCACCAGATGCCGCCGAACAATCAGGGTCTGACCGCGCTCCTGGCGTTGAATATTCTGGCCCAGGACGATTTGTCGTCGTTTGAACCGCATGGCGCCCGACGCTTCCATCTGGAGGTCGAGGCGGCACGGCTTGCCTACAGGGAACGAGACAACCGCCTGGGCGAACTTGATCGTTCAAGCTCGGTGATCGAATCCCTTCTGTCGAAGGGCCATGCCGCCGAGTTGCGACGGAAAATCAGCATGGATAAGGCGATGACCGACCTTCCGGAAGTCGAACTGAAACGATCCGACACGGTCTATATCTCGGTGGTGGACGAGGATCGCAACGCTATCAGCTTCATCAATTCGACCTACCACTCGTTCGGTAGCGGCATCACCTGTCCTTCAACGGGCGTTGTGCTGCAGAACCGTGCGACAAGCTTCCGCATGGACCCGAACCACCCGAATGCGCTGGCGCCCGGCAAGCGGCCGATGCACACGATCATGCCCGGCATGCTGACCAGGGATGGCCGCACCGTCATGCCCTTCGGCGTGATGGGCGGCGATTACCAGCCGATGGGACATGTTCACTTCCTGACCAACGTCCTGGATTTCGGCATGGATGTGCAGGCCGCACTCGATAGTCCCCGCCTCTTCCATACGGAGGGTTGCATCAAGGCGGAAAGGGGCGTTCCAGCTGCAACCGCGCGCGAATTGCAGGCGCTTGGTCACAAGGTGGATGAAGCGACCGAACCCTTCGGCGGCGGACAGGCCGTATGGATCGATTGGGAAAGAGGTACACTGACGGGGGCTTCGGACCCCCGCAAGGACGGAATTGCCTCAGGCTACTAGGAGAGAAATGGCATGGCGCGCGCAATCCTCGTGATCGATGTCCAGAAAGTCTATACCGACCCGGCTTCGCCCTTGCACTGTGTTGACAATGCCGAGCGATTGCCAACATCAATGCGATCGTTTCCGCGGCGGAAGCCGCTGGTGATCTCGTGGTCCATGTCCGCCACGTCCATCGCGCCGATGGCTCGGATGCCGGCCGCATGTTCGATTTCAGCGGCGAGTCCGGTGAGCTTGGATTTGTCTCAGGCACCGAAGAGGTCGAGGACGATCCAAGGCTCAAGATCCCGGCCGGCGTCCTGGCGATCAGCAAGCAGCGCTATTCCTGCTTCGTGGGCACGGGGCTGGACCGGATGCTGCGGGAAAGGTCGATAGACCGGATCGTGGTGACCGGCTTCATGACGAATTTCTGCTGCGAGGCCACCGCCAGGCATGGCCATGATCTCGACTTCTTCGTCGACTTTCCCGTCGATGCGACCGGCTGCCCCGACCTGTCGGAAACGGCAACGCAGGACGTGATCAAGGCGGGGACGGCCGCGACACTGGCTGCCGGCCTCGCAAGAGTCATGACAACCGCGAAATGGCTTGCCGAACCAGGAATCTAACCTATCGGCTGGAAATGCAGCTAGTGGCCACGCCGCCGAAATCCCAAACTCGTATCGACGTCAGAGGAATCATGATCAAACGCAAACTCGGCCAATCCGGCCTCTTCATCGCTCCTCTGGTATTGGGTGGCAATGTCTTCGGCTGGAACGTCGATGACCAGACGGGATTCCGCCTACTCGATGCCTTTGTCGACCATGGCTTCAACGCCATCGACACGGCCGACGTCTATTCCAATTGGGCGCCTGGCAATTCGGGCGGCGAATCCGAAGCCATGATCGGCCGCTGGCTGAAGGCCCGTCCGGGCATGCGTGACCGGGTGGTGATCTTCACGAAAGTGGGTTCCGACATGGGCGGGCCGGGCAGCAAGGGATTGTCGCGGCGGTGGATTCTTGAGGCCGCCGAGCACTCCCTCCGCAGGCTTGGAACGGATTTTATCGACCTCTACTTCGCGCATCAGCCGGATACTGATACGCCCCAGGAAGAGTCGCTCTCGGCCTTCGGCACGCTTCTCGAGGCAGGCAAGATCAGGTCGATCGGCGCCTCGAATTTCGATGCGGACCAGATGCGCGCGGCATTGGCCCTGTCTGGCGGCGGATTGCCCCGCTACACGATCGTGCAGCCCGAATACAATCTTCACGACCGTTCGGGCTTTGAAGGGCCGCTGCAGGACATTTGCCAGCAGGAAGGCATCGGCGCGGTCACCTATTTCAGCCTGGCCTCGGGCTTTCTCAGCGGAAAGTATCGCGACAAGGCGGATTTGTCGAAATCGGTACGCGGGGAGGATGTCGAGAAATATCTCACGCCGCGCGGCTTTGCTCTTCTGGATGCTCTTCAAGCGGTTGCGGATAGGCATGGCGCAAGCTCCAGCGAGCTTGCGCTGGCCTGGCTGATGGCCCAGCCGGCGGTGGTCGCACCGATTGCCTCGGCAACGAAGGTCGAGCACATCGGCAGTTTTGCCCGAACTGTTGATCTGCAACTCACCGCCGAGGATTTGGCGCAACTCGCCATCTGATGTGCAGCGTTGCGCTTACATCAGGACGGTCTAAATGAAAGCCTCGACAGCATCTGAGGACCCCGGCCACGTCGCATCCTGGTATGCGGTTTCCGCAAACGACAAGCGTCTGCGGCCTGCACTCGAAGAATCGCTCTCTGCCGACATTTGCATTGTCGGCGCAGGCTTTACCGGAGTTTCGGCCGCCCTCGAACTCGCGGAAAAGGGCTATGGCGTCGTTGTCCTCGAGGCCGAACGCGTCGGCTTCGGCGCCTCCGGGCGCAATGGCGGCTAGATCGTCAATGGCTACAGCCGCGATTTCGAAACGATCGAGCGCCGCTTCGGATCGCAAAAGGCCCGCAAGCTCGCCCTGATGTCGCGCGTCACATCAAGTCGAAAATTCGAGCCCGGTGGCGATAGGTCCTTACCGCGGTTGCATGCGGATGGCGCCGTCGAGGCGGATAACCTCGCCATTCACGTACTGGTTCTCGACCACGAAGCGAACCGCATCGGCGAATTCCGCGGGATCGCCGAGTCGGGAGGGGTAGGGAATGGCGGCGGCGAGGCTTTCCTGCACCTCCTGCGGCATCGATTGGAGCAGCGGGGTGAGGAATATGCCCGGCGCGATCGTGTTGACGCGGATGCCGAAGCGCGCAAGCTCGCGCGCGGCCGGCAGCGCCATCGAGACGATGCCACCCTTGGAGGCCGCGTAGGCCGCCTGTCCGATCTGCCCCTCGAAGGCCGCGACCGACGCCGTGTTGACGATCACGCCGCGCGCCTTGTCCCCGCGTTCCGGTGCCTCCGCCATGCGCGCCGCCGCAAGCCGCATCATGTTGAACGTGCCGATCAGGTTGACCCGGATGATGCGCTCGAAATCGGCGAGAGGCATCGGGCCGTCCTTTGAAAGCATACGGCCCGCAGTGCCGATCCCAGCGCAATTGACGAGGATCCTCAGCCCGCCCTCGGCCTTTGCAGCTTCATCCACGGCTCGCGCCGCATCTGTCTCGGAGGTGACGTCACCGGCAATCGCAACGCCGCCGATCTCGGCGGCGATGATGTCCGCCGCTGCGCCATCGCGGTCGAAGACATGCACCATCGCGCCGAGCGCGGCCAGCAGCCGCGCTGTCGCCGCCCCGAGACCGGAGCCCGCTCCGGTGACGATTGCACTCGATCCCGCTATCTTCATGCCGCAATCTCCTTGTCTGCCAGGATGACGTCGGGCGCCCCGGCATAGAGCGCCTCGATAAGACCGGCACGATTGGCCCGCACCGCACGTTGGTTGAGCGAGCCCTTGTCGGTGATCTCGCCCTTGTCGAGGCGGGGCGCCTCGCGCAGCAGCATGAGGCGCATGACCCGAGTCGACGACCCGCTCGCGCGACGCTGGTGTTCGGCGAGCCGCGCCGCCAGAAGCGCTTTGACACCTGGATGCGAAAGCACCTCGTCGTCTGAAAGTCTTTCCGCGTCCTCGATGGCATCGCGCAGCGCTTTTGGTACCGGTATGGCAAGCGCGCCGAGTTCGGCCCGGTCCTCGCCAGTGATCACCACATCGCGTATGAGCCCGCCGAACTGGTCGACGAGTTCGGCCCTGAGCTTGCCGACCGAAACCCAGGTTCCGGTCTGGAGCTTGAAGTTCTCCGCCGTCCGGCCTTCGAAATAGAAGCCGCGCGAAGGGTCGCCGGGAACAGCCAGCCGCACCGCGTCGCCGATCATGTAGAAGCCTTCCTCGTCGAAAGCCTCGGTAGTCAGCTTGGGGTCGCGCCAGTAGCTGGGCGTGATGTTCGGCCCCTTGAGCCTGAGTTCGTACTTGTCGTCGATCGGCACGAGCTTGAGCGTGATACCTTGTGCGGGAATGCCGATATTGCCCGGCTTCGCCTGCGGTTCGGTGCAGAATAGAGAGAAGGGTCCGGTTTCGGTCGAGCCGAGCCCGCTCGAGATCAGCACCTGCCCGCCCGTCACCTGTTCGGATAGTTCCAGCAGTGCATCCCAGGTGTGCTGCGCCATGCTGGCGCCCGCATACATCAGGATCTTGAGATTGCGGAAAAAGCTGTTCCGCAATGCCTCGTCGCGGCGCATCGCATCCACCAGCATCTCGTAGCCGGCCGGGACGTTGAAATACCAGCTGGGAGAGATTTCGCGCAGATTGGCGATGGTCTCGCCGATCAGCGACGGTGTCGGCTTGCCGCGATCCAGATAGAAAGTGCCGCCATTATAGATGACGAGGTTGAAAACCTTGTTGCCGCTGGCAGTGTGGTTCCAGGGCGCCCAATCGACGATAACAGGCGGCTCGTCGCGGAAAAATGCGTAGCAATCGGCGACCATTTCCTGGTTCGAGCACAGCATCCGCTGGGTCTGCGTCACCGCCTTGGGGGCGCCTGTTGTGCCCGACGTGAAGAGGAATTTCGCCACGGTATCCGGGCCGACGGAAAGGAAGGCGCGGTCGACATCCGGCCCCGCTTCGGTCTTCAACAGCGCGTCGAACCAGATCGACACCTGCCGCGTAGGAGAAGGATTGCGAACCGATATGACGGGCAGTCCGGCATCGAAGGCGGCGTCGATGGCATTGCCGAAGGTCATGCCATCTTCCGCAAACACGGCACCCGGCGTCATCTGCCGCGCGATGTCCTTGAGCTTTCCGAAGCCGGGATCGGCCGTGGCATAGGCTGGCGTGACGGCGGCCGAGGGAATGCCGACATGCTGCGCGCCAAGCGCCATCAGCGCATGCTCGATCGCGTTTTCCGATAGGATCATCAGCGGCCGCTCGACCGACAGGCCGAGATCGAGAAGCGCCTGACCGATACGCCGGATTATGTCGAGCGCCTGGCTGTAGGTAACCTTGCGCCAGCCGCCGGCGTCATCGCGCGCCGCCATCCAGACCCGATCCGGCGCGGTCTTGGCCCAGTGGACGAAACGCTCGTTGATGCAACGGGGATAAGGCCCGAGCGCATCCTGCCGCCATACCATGATGGTGCCGTCGGGACGCTGCTCCCAATCAAGCCTTGGCGACCAGAGCCTGACCTCCTGAATACGTCTCTCCGTCATGACTCTCCTCCAGAGCACGCAAGTTACGAGTCGACCGGCTTCGACACCGATCTGAAAATTTGTTTACAAGGAAACAATCCATGTGTAAACAATCGTCATGAAAACAAATTGAAACCGGTGATCCGGGAGGACGACATGAGCGGAGACGCAGCACCGAATTTCGTGACTTATGAAATCGTGGGGGATGTCGCCCATATCGGTCTCAACCGACCGGAGAAGCGCAATGCGATCAGCGACGCCTTCGTCGAGGCGATCGCCGACGCCGTGGCGAGAGCCGAGCGCGAGGCAAAGGCGGCGGTGCTCTACGGTCATGGCAAGCATTTCTGTGCCGGCCTGGACCTCGGCGAACACGTCAAGAAATCGGCGATCGAGGGCGTCCGCGGTTCCCGCCGCTGGCACGCCGTCTTCTCCGGCATCGAACACGGCACGATCCCCTGGATCTCGGCGCTGCACGGCGCGACGGTCGGAGGCGGGCTGGAACTCGCCGCCTCCACCCATATCCGCGTGGCCGACGAAGCAGCCTTTTTTGCTCTTCCCGAGGGCCAGCGCGGCATCTTCGTCGGCGGCGGCGGATCGGTCCGCGTCGCCCGCCTGATGGGCGTCGCGCGCATGACCGATCTCATGCTGACAGGCCGCGTCGTGTCTGCTGGCGAGGCCGAACGATGGAACCTCGTGCAATATGTCGTGCCATCAGGCGAGGCGCGCAACAAGGCGCATGAACTCGCGCTGGCTGCTGCATCCAATGCGGCGCTGTCGAACTACGCCGTGATCAATGCGCTGCCGCGCATCCAGGATATGGCCAAGGAGGACGGCCTCTTCGTCGAATCCTTCATCTCCTCCTTCACCGCCACCAGCCCCGAGGCGGAGGAGCGGCTCACGGCCTTTCTCGAAAAACGTGCCGCCCGCCTCAAGGCGCCGGGTGAAAGCTGAGGACCGCGATATGGACGCACCCGTACGCCATCTCGATCAGGTGAAGCTCGGCGCTCTCGCCGATTCCGTCGGCTTTTTGCTGCGGCTGGCACAATTGCGCGCCTTCGACGACTTTTTCTCGGAGAACGGCCCGCGGAACCTGAAGCCGGGTGAATTCTCCGTCCTCTGGGTCATTGCGCGCAATCCCGGCATAAGGCAGAGCGTGCTCGGCCAGCGCCTGATGATCAAGCGCGCGCATATGACAAAGCTGATCCGCGCAATGGAAGAAGCAGGCTTCGTCTCGCGCCGTATACCCGATCGCGACCGCCGTGCCGTCGAGCTGACGCTGACGCCATCCGGCGAGAGCGAAGTCGCCAAGGCAAGCGCCCTCTTCTTCGACTACGAACAGAGAACCGGCGCGCCCTTGGACGGCCGGGACCAGGCGGCGTTGCTCGCGCTCCTCAAGAAATATGTCGGGCTGCGGGAGGAGCAGGAATGAACATCGACGAACTAATCGCCATCGACATCCACACCCATGCCGAAGAACCATGCTGCGGCCCGCGCGATGATGGCTATCACGAATTCCAGGCCGGCATGGCGAGGTATTTCGGCAATCCCGCCGGCGCCCAGGGCATGTTGCCGACAGTTCAGGAGACCGCGGCCTACTATCGCGAGCGCAAGATCGCTTGCGTCATCTTTCCGGTGGATGCCGAGCGAGAAACCGGATTTCGCCGCTACGAGAACGAGGAAGTGGCACAGATCGCGGCCGACAATTCCGACATCATGATTCCCTTCGCCTCGATCGACCCGGCGAAAGGCAAGATGGGCGCGCGCGAGGCGCGCCGCCTGGTGCGGGAATTTGGCATCAAGGGCTTCAAGTTCCACCCGACGATGCAGGCTTTCTACCCCAATGATCGCGACGCTTATGTGCTCTACGAGGCAATCGCCGAGGAAGGCGCGATCACCCTGTTCCATACCGGCCAGACGGGCGTCGGCGCCGGTATGCGCGGCGGCATGGGCATGCGGCTCAAATATTCCAATCCCATTCATCTCGACGACGTGGCAGCGGATTTTCCGGATATGCCGATCATCCTGGCGCACCCGTCCTTTCCCTGGCAGGAAGAGGCGCTCTCGGTCGCGACCCACAAGCCGAACGTCTATATCGACATGTCAGGCTGGTCGCCGAAATACTTCCCTCCGATCCTCGTCCGCTACGCCAACACGATGCTGAAGCACAAGATGCTGTTCGGCTCCGACTGGCCGGCGATCACGCCGGACCGCTGGCTCAAGGATTTCGAGACGATCGACATCCGCGACGAGGTCCGTCCACTGATCCTCAAGGAAAACGCGCGTAAGCTGCTGAAGCTCTAGGTGTGCGCTTGTTCGCGGAAGCAGTATTGCGGGAGAGCGCGATCCCTAGCGCGTCAAGAAAATCTTGACATGTGTACGCGATAGGCGTACACAGCGTACATGGAAATTGCCGATATCAGGCACAAGCATCTAAAGGCATTCCTTGAAGATCAATCCGTAAAAGGATTGCCGCCTGCGATCGTCACGAGGCTGCGTCGGGCGCTTGCGGCATTGGTGGAAGCGAACGACATTGCAGAACTTGCGACCTTCCCGCAATGGCGCGTGCATATGCTCCAAGGCGACAGGCAAGGCGATTGGAGCGTCACAGTTACTGGCAACTGGCGCCTGACATTCCGGATCATCGACGATGCGGTGCATAACCTCAATCTGGAGGACTACCACTAATGATCAACGTCAACCTAGCTCCGGTGCATGTCGGCGGCATCATCGACGATACGTTGGCCGCCTTGAATCTGAATAAGAGCGAAGCCGCGAAGCTCCTCGGCGTTCGCCGTGCGACCGTGTCCGATTTGGTGAATGAACGAAAAGGGCTGACGGCGGAAATGGCGATCCGGCTGGAAAAGGCCTTCGGAGTGAGTGCCGATTTGCTCATGCGTCTCCAAGCTCGCTATGACTTGCAGAAAGCACGCGAGCATGAGGGCGAAATCGTCATCGAAAGATATGCGTCGGCGTGATCGCATCCGACGGCTTAGAATTTCCCTTGTGTTGGCTCTTCATCCCGCTCGCGCAGCACCGTCCCGGTCGGCAGAAGATCGCCGCCGGTCCTTCTCCTGATCAGCCCCCAGAGGCCATCCGGCAGCGCCAGCGCAAATGCGATGGCCACGGCACCCAGGCCGAACAGGTACCAGGCGCCATAATCGCCGAATGCTTCCTGAAGCAGGAAGAACACCAGCGCGCCAAGGATAGGCCCTTCGAAGGTCTTCAGTCCGCCGACCAGAACCATGAACAGCATAAATACGGTCCACTGCACGCCGAAATTGGTGCGTGGCAGGAATGTGATCGCGCTTGCCAGCCACACGACGCCAGCGAGTGCCGAGCCGAAGGCGGCCACGACATAGATGATCTGCTTGGTCCTTGTGATATCGATGCCGACGGAGCGAGCCGCGTCCTCATCGTCGCGGATCGCCTGCGCGGCGCTGCCGGTCCGGCTACGAAGCAGCCAGAAAGTCAGGACGAGAAAGCCCGCCATGGCGCAAAGACCAAGCCAGTAGGTCATGTTCCGCCGGAACTCGGGATCGTACACATTGAGCGCGATCAGCGAATTGCCGGTATCGCCCTGCACCAGGGGATCGAACATGACGATGATGCGCAGCACCTCCGCCAGCACCCAGGTGGCGATGGCGAATTCGCCATCGCGGAGTTTCAGCACGTAGAAGGACAGCGGAATGGCGATGAGGCCCGCACCGGCAGCACCGGCGATCAGCGCGATCCATGGTGGCATGCCCGCATCGACGAAGCGGAGCGTGAGATAGGCGCCGGCCCCGAAATAGCCCTGCTGGCCGACCGATACCAGACCGGCGAATCCCGCGAGCAGATTCCATACCACGGCGAGAATGATATAGACCCAGAGCGTGGTCAGCTTGTCGACGGCGCTGGATGGCAGGAATAATGGCGCGACCAGCAGCAGGGCGAGCAAGCCGGCGGAAAGAAGGACAGTCGTTCTGCCGGCACGATTCCAGCGTTCGAATGTGAACCGCCCAGCCGGTTTCAAATTCCCATGCATCAGCGACCTCCAGCCAGAATTGCGCGAAGGCGCGTGAGGCCAACACCTTGAAAACGCAGCGCGAGAACGGCGAAAAACACCATATGCCCGGCGAGCTGGAAGAGCTGCGGCGAGACGATCGCGCCAAAACTCTGGGCAACCCCGAGCACGATGCCGCCGATCAGCGTGCCCCAGAGCGAGCCGATGCCACCGATCACCACCGCTTCGAACGCGAAGATCAATTGCGCCGGCCCGGCATAGGGATTGACCAGCGAACGCATGGCGAGCGCTGCCCCGGCAAGCCCGGCCAGCGCCACCGCGATTGCCACCGCCGCGCGCTGGATGCGTTTCGCCTCGATGCCGGAAAGCTCCGCCGCCTCGAGATCGGACGACGTGGCGCGGATCGCACGGCCGAGCCTAGTATAGCTGAGCACCAGTTGCAGCACGACGAGCAGCAGGACGGCCGCGACGAAGGTCAGTACCGGCAGTTTGCCAACCGTCAGCCCGAAGGGCAGGTTCCATGAGGCCCAGGACAGGTTGCCGATATGGTTCCCAAGCGATTTCGCATCGGAGGAGAAAGCGCCGTAGATTCCGTTCTGGAGCACGGCACCGAGCCCGAATGTGGTGAGCAGTGGCAACAGGAAGCCGCCGCGCATGGTCCGCGCGAAGAGGAACGCCTGAAGCAGATAGCCCACGACCGCCAGCACCGGCACCATGAGTAGGATCGCGTAGCCCACGGGCATATGGAAGCGCTCGACGAGAAGGAGCACCACATAAGCGCCGAGCACGGCAAGATCGCCATGGGCGAGGTTGATGAAACGGATGACGCCGAACATCAGAGAGAGGCCGGCCGCGAGAATGGCATAGTAGCCGCCGAGCAGGATACCTTGAACAAGCGCATCCAGCATCAATGCACCTCCGCGCCTGCCATGGTCTCCAGCCCGAAATAGGCACTGGTGATCTGGTCATGGCTGAGTTCGGCGGCCCTGCCTTGTAGGACAACGCGCCCTTCCAGCAGGCAGATGACGCGGTCGGCGAAAGCGGTCGCCCGCGCCAGATCCTGTTCGACGACGATTATTGCCGTCTCGCCTTCCTTCTTCAGCGCTTCGAGCGATTCATAGAGCCCGCCGATGGCGATGGGAGAAAGGCCGAGCGACACTTCGTCCAGCAGCACCACATCCGGGCTTGTCATCAAGGCCCGGCCGATGGCGACGGCCTGGCGCTGGCCGCCGGAGAGATTGCCGGCGAGCGAATTGAGGATCTGGCGTAGCGAAGGCAGTGCCGACAGCACGCGTTCGAGGTTCCATCTGCCCTTGCGACTGTTCTCGCCGGCGACCTGCAGGTTCTCGCGAACCGTCATGTCGAGAAAGAGCCGCCGTCCCTCCGGCACCATGGCCAGCCCTGCGGCCACGCGCTTTGCCGGCGACCAGGAGCTGACGTCGGTCCCGCCGAGCCGGATCCGCCCGGTCATATCAGTGTGAACACCGGTCATCGACCGGAACAGCGTTGTCTTGCCGGCACCATTCGCGCCGATGATGGCAAGCACCTCTCCCTTCGCGACGGTCAGTGACACATCCCTGACAGCGGTGAGCAGGCCGTGCCGCGCCACCACGTTTTCGACCTCGAACATTATTGTACTCCCCCGAGATAGGCGCCGACCACAGCGCGATCGGCCATCACCTCGCGCGGACTTCCCTCTGATATCACCTGGCCCGCACTCATGCAGATCAGCCGGTCGATCACCTTGAGCAGGGCGTGAAGGATGTGCTCGATCCAGACGATCGTGATGCCGGATGCCTTGAGGTCCGATATCAGCGAGACGAGGACACCGAGCTCCGCTTCGGTCAGGCCGCCGCCGATTTCGTCGAGTAGCAACACCTTCGGCCCGGTCGCGAGTGCACGGGCGAGTTCGAGCCGCTTGCGGTCGAGCAGGCCGAGCGTGGCGGCAGGTCTGTTGGCGAGCGGCAGGAGACCGCTCCGCTCCAGCGCTTCGGCAGCGAGATTTCCCGCATCCGCCCCAACGCGCCCTGAGCCATGCTGGGCAGCCACGAGCACATTTTCGAACACGCTCATGCCGAGAAAGGGACGCGGTACCTGATGGGTGCGGCCGATACCCGCGCGACAGCGGCTCGCTGCATCCACCGTGGTGACGTCGGCGCCCGAAAACAGGACCGTACCGGTTGAGGGCACCAGCGAGCCGGCAACGACGGAGAACAATGTCGTCTTGCCGGCGCCGTTGGGTCCGACAATTCCGAGCGCCTCTCCCTCTGCTAGGGTGAAGTTCACGTCCTTCAACACCTGGAACGACCCGAAGGTCTTGTTGATGCCTCTGCCTGCGAGAATTTCCGTCATGTTTCCCCCGAATGCGGGCGCCGGCGCGCGACGCCCGCTGCTCTTCATCAGCCAAGCGCGTAGGGCTTGAGCGGCGCGGTGATCGGCACGCGATCGATCAGGAAATTGGACGTCACTTCGAGCTTGAACGGAAACTTGCCACCCTCGTCCTTCAGCCATTGGGTGCCGACCAGACCGGTCGCCGCCATGCTCGGCGCGGGTCCGTTGGTAAAGTCGACCACGCCGGTGGCGGTTTCGACATTCAATGTCGAGATGGCCTTGGCGACGGCGGCCTTGTCCTTGGGGTTGCCGGATGCCTTCAAGGCCGCGATCGTCGCATCGAACAGTGCCATCTGGGCGCCGACCTGCTGGCTCCACGGCTTGCCGGTGGCGGCTTCGAAGCCATCGGCGAGTTCGGCGCAGGTCTTTCCGGTGACCGGGGAGACGAACGGGAACGCCTTGTGCCAATAGGCACCGGATGCCACGCCGTTCCCGAGGTCGCCGAGCGCTTCCATTTCGGGCTCGAACAGTCCGGCCTTGGCGACCTGCACGATCTTGATCTGCTGCGCGAGCCCCTTCTGCGCTGCCTGGCGCCAGAAGACCGGAAAATCGGGCGGGAACGGGAAGGTGTTGAAGATCTCGATTCCGGCATCTTTCAGCGTCGCGATCTGGGCCGAAAAGTCGGTGACGCCATTCTCGTAGGGTCCAGCATCGGTGACCTCGAAACCGGCCTCCTGCAGTGCCGGGATCATCACGCCACGGATCGCATTGCCGTCGGCGTCGTTGGGCAGCAACAGGCCGACCTTCTTGTTGGTCTCGATCTTCGACCACTGGTCGGCATAGAGCGCCGCAAAGTCATTGGCGCCGAAGGAGAAGTGAAAGGTCCACTTGTAGGGCGACGGCTCACCCGGCTTGGCGCCGCGGCCGTAGTAGATTGCCTCCCAGGGCGCAACCGTGGAGAGGCATGGCGTACCGGCCGCCTCGCAGGTATCGGCGACCGGGTTCACGGTCTCCGGCGTCGAGGATGTCATGACGATATCGACACCGTCGGAGGAAATGAGTTCCTTAGAGACCTTTGAAGCGTTCACTGGGTCCGATTGCGTGTCCTTCAGAATGAAGTTGACGCCGTATTTCTTGCCGCCGATCTCAACACCGCCCTTCAGTGCCTCGTTGACCAGCCCGAGGACGTATTCGTCCGCCTCGGAGAACGGGCTTAGCGGCCCGGAGCGGGCGTTGACCCAGCCGATGTCGATCGTATCGCCACCCGAGGCGTAAGCATTGCGGATGGTCGCCGGCATGGCGAGTGCGGCAGCCGCGCCTCCCGCGATGCTGCCGGTGGCGCGCAGCAGGCTGCGGCGCGTGATATCAAGATGCTTGCCCATATTGTCCTCCCAGACTGAAGAGTGTTGAAAAAATCATCAGACCGCGACCCGCCTCTCCATGCCGGATCGCAGATGGTTTCGAAGAAAGCCGCCGGCTTCCTCGATCGATTGCATCCCCTCGTCCAGCATCGGCGCGAAGAGCTGCCAGGAATGCACCATGCCGTCGAAGATATTGAGTTCGGCGGACACACCGGCGGCCTTGAGCCTTTCGACGACGGTCACGGAATCGTCGCGCAGGATTTCCCAGGATCCGACCTGGACGAGCGTCGGCGGCAGGCCGGTGAAATCGCCGTAGAACGGCGTGACCAGCTCCGACTTGCGGTCGCCATCACCGACATAGACGATGTTGAAAAGTTCCATGAGCTGCGGCGTAAGAAGCGGCGCATCGGTTACGGAATGATGGGAGTCGCCCACATTTGCGAGATCGAGCGCGGGCGACATCAACACGAGAGCGCCCGGCTGTGGCAGGCCCTCCTTTCTCGCCCGGACGGCGACCGAGAGTGCAAGATTGCCACCTGCACTATCACCCGTCAGCGCGATCGATGCCGGGTCATAGCCCTGCGCCAATGCCCATTTGTAGACGGCGAGTGCATCATCATGTGCGGTGGGTGCCGGATGCTCAGGCGCCAGCCGATAGTCCGCCGCGAGCACTACGGCACCCGACGTGCGGGCGAGATGCGTGGCGATCACGCGATGCGACCGGCTCGAGCCGAGGAAGAAGCCGCCGCCGTGATAGTAGATCACCAGCCTGCTCTCGTCGGTCTCATCGCGGCGGATCAGGTCGCCGCCGCAGGGGCCGGCGGGAACGCGCTCGATCATCGATCCATCGGCGATCGGGGTTCCGGCATTGATGCCCTCGAACCAGTCCCGCATCATCGCAGGCGTGGCGTTTTCGGGCGGCGGGTTCTGGGCGCTGATATCGAGAATGAAATCGCGTTGGGCTTTCGACATGGTTTCCTCCCTGAATGTCGGATGAAGAAGGGCCTGCGTGGCCCGCCGCCTGGCTATTGCATGCGCACGATCGGCTTGATCGTCCTGCCGTTCTCGGAATCGTGGATCGCCTGGTTGATCTCGGCGAAGTCGTAGAACTTCACGAGCTTGTCGAAGGGGAAACGGCCCTGCGCATGGAGTTCGGCCAGCATCGGAATGAAGGTATCCGGATTGGATTCGCCCTCGACGATCCCCATCAGCCGGCGGCCGCCGCTCATGAAATGCACCTCGTCGAGATTGATTTCGGTCCCCATGGCCGAGGCACCGAGAATGCCGCAGGCGCCCATCGGTGCCAGCGCCATCACCGCGCCGCGGATGACGCTCGAAATCCCCGTCGTGTCGAGCGCGAAGTTCAGCCCGTAGCCCGTGATCGTCATGATCTCGGCCGTCGCATCGACCTTGCCGGGATTGATCGTATGGGTGGCGCCGAGTTCGCGCGCCAAGGCCAGCCGCTCGTCATTCATGTCGACGGCGATGATCGTCGTCGCGCCGACGACCTTGGCGGCCATCACGGCGGAGAGGCCCACCGAGCCGGAGCCGAATACGGCGAAAGACTTGCCCGCCGAGACCTTGAGGGCGTTCATGACCGCACCCGCGCCGGTCTGGATGCCGCAGGCGAGCGGCCCGAGCAGTTCGAGCGGCGCGGAATCCGGCACCTTCACGACATTCACTTCATGGCAGATGGCGTGGGTAGCGAACGAAGACTGGCCGAAGAAATTGCCATGGATGCGCTCGTTGCCGGCCGAGAGCGCACTCGTGCCATCGGCGCGCGCGGCGAAGAAGTTGCGCGGAAAGAATTCGTGGCAATAGCTGATGTGATGGTCCTGGCAGCTCGGGCAATGGCCGCAGGAATTGAAGGTCATCACCACCTTGTCGCCGGCCTTCACCTTCGACACGGCCCGGCCGACCTTTTCGACCACGCCGGCGCCTTCATGGCCGAGCACGACCGGCAGCGGCGTCGGCAGCATGCCGTCACGCACGACGATATCGGTATGGCATACGCCGGTGGCGACCACTTTCACAAGGATTTCGTTGTCCCTCGGTTCCTCGATATCGATGGTCTCGAGGCTGAGGTTGGCGCCCTGCTCGCGGGCGATGGCAGCTTTGATCTGCATTGCAGTCTCCGGAATGAATTGGGCAAGCGCGGGGGATGCGGGCACTCAGGCCCGCATCCCGGTCCTGGGAGTGATCAGAAGGGGTAGGGGGTCGCGGCGTCCTTGACGGAAATCCACTTCCAGGTGGTGAATTCCTCGATGTCCGCAGGGCCGCCGATGCGCGTGCCGTTGCCGGATTTGCGCGGGCCGCCGAAGGGCGCGAATGGACCACCATTGACCGTCTGGTCGTTGACATGGACCATGCCGACATCGAGTTCGTCGGCGATCCGCATCGCGCGGCCGATATTGGATGAAATCACGCCGGCGGCGAGGCCGTAGTCGCTGTTGTTGGTGAGCGCGATTGCTTCCTCGTCCGTCTTGAACGTCGCGATACAAGCCACCGGGCCGAAGATTTCCTCGTCGAAGGCGCGCATGCCCGGCGTGACATCGGCGAGCACGGTAGCGGCATAGTAGCGCCCGTCATGGGTGCCGCCCGCAAGAAGGCCGGCGCCCTTGGCCACCGCATCATCGATGATCGCCTGGATGCTCGCGACCTGAGCATCCGAGATGATCGGGCCAAGGGCCACCTGATTGGTCGAGGGATCGCCGGCCGGCAGATGCGATGCCTTCGCAACCAGTCTCTCCGTCAGCGCGTCGGCGATTTTCTCTTGGGCGAGGATCAGCCCGGTCGCCATGCAGATCTGGCCCTGGTGCAGGAAGGCACCCCAGGCCGAATTGGAGGCCGCGATGTCGAGATCGGCGTCGTCGAGCACGATGAGCGAGTTCTTGCCGCCAAGCTCAAGCTGGACTTTCTTGAAATGCTTGCCGGCGATCTCGGCAACCTTCGAGCCGCCCCGGGCAGACCCCGTGAAGGAGATCATCGCGATGTTGGGATCCGTGCACATCGCCTCGCCGGCATCTGCGCCACCAGGCACCACCTGTAGCACGCCCTTCGGCAGGCCGGCGTCCTCGAAGATGCGGGCGATGATGATGCCGCCCGAAATCGGAGTGCGCGGGTCGGGCTTGTGGACCACGGCATTGCCGAATGCCAGCGCCGCGGCAATCGAACGGATCGAAAGCACCAGCGGAAAATTGAACGGTGAGATGACGCCGACGACGCCATGCGGCACCCGCTTGGCATAGTTGGTCCGCCCGTCCATCGATGGGATCAGCATCCCCATCGGTGCCGTGGCGAGCGTCGCCGCATGGTGGATGAAGAGCGCGCCATGCTCGATCTCGATCGCGGCTTTCGGGTAGATCGAGCCGGATTCCCGCATGATCCAGGGGATGAGCTCCGCGCCGTTCTGCTCGAGCAGGTCGGCGGCCTTGGACAGGATGCGGGCACGGTCGGTCGGCAACGTCTTGGCCCAGGCCTTTTGCGCAGCACGCGCCTCAGCGGCGGCACGGGCGATATCTGCGGCACCACCGACGCCGACCGAGGCGATCACTGCGCCGGTCGCCGGATCGGTTACGTCCATGACACCCGCCGCCGTCGTCTGCCAGTCGGCAAAGAAGGCACGCCCCTGCCAGCGCTCGCTGTCCAGGAAGTTCTGGTTCTGAATGTTCATCATCGTCCTCCTCAAAAATATCGCTCGGCCGTCGGGAGGTGAGGGCACAGCTTCGCCGTCGCAAGAACGGGTGTTTTTGCCCGACTTGCCGCATTGCCGTTACATGGCTGTCTGCCGATGTCCTCCTGCCGCCTCCTCAAGCGGGTTCGGAGAAGGTAAAGCAAGGGCCGTGCCAGAATTGATGGCGAGCAGGACAGTCGGCCGAGATAGGCGGTAAGGTCTTGAGGACGCGTCATTTTTTCCGCACGCGCACCAGGGGCCGGTCTATCTGGCAGCTGCCTTGTAATTACGAAAATAATGAAATATCGTTGATTAGTTCATAAAGTTATTAATGTGATCATGACAGATTCGCATCGTCCGGACGGATTGATCTCTCTCGCCGAAGCCTCTCGCAAGACGGGCAAGATTCTCACGCGCGGCGCTTTCAGCGAACTCGACACCGGCGCTGCGCCCACCCTCACCGATCTCACCGAAGCGCTGCATTTCGCGCTCGGCGATGGCCGGATATGGCTCAACGACCAGCGGATGGTGCTGATCCAGTCGCTTGTGCTGGGCCGGCTCAGGCAGGAGATCATCGACGCCTTCGGCACGGAGACGGCGAAGGGCCTCTTCATGCGCGTCGGCTATATGCAGGGTGTGCGCGATGCGGAACTGATCCAGAAGCGCTTTCCCCAGGAAGACCTCACGCATGCCCTCGCCGCCGGCCCGCGCGTCCATACGCTCGAAGGCTTCGTCAAGGTCACCACGAAGCAGTTCCAGTTTGACCTTCGCAAGGGCACCTATTTCGGCGAGTTCTACTGGGATGACTCCTCGGAAGCCGCCGAGCACATTTCGAGCTATGGCATATCAAGCGAACCGGTCTGCTGGATGCAGACGGGCTATCCCTCGGGCTATACCAGTACGCTCTTCGGCCGGCCGGTGATCTTCCGCGAGATCGAGTGCGCGGGCATGGGCGCCCCGCGCTGCCTGGTCGTCGGCCAGCATGTCGACGCCTGGGGTAAGGATGCGCCCGAACGGCATTATCTCGGACTGGACTGGAAGAGCCAACGCCAGGTGGCCGTTTCCCGCCCCGCACCGGCGCCGGCGGCCGAGCCATCCGGTCGGGGGGCACCAGACGCGACCGAAGGCCAGGTCGTCGGCGTTTCGGCAAGCTTCCTCCGGACCCGGCTGATGCTTGAAAAGGTTGCCGATACCGACGCGACAGTGCTCTTCATCGGCGAGTCCGGCGTCGGCAAGGAACTCTTTTCCAACGAACTCCACAAGCTGAGCCCGCGCGTGCAGGGCCCGTTCGTGCCGATCAACTGTGCAGCCATCCCGGAGACCCTGGTCGAATCCGAGCTGTTCGGCGTCGAGAAGGGTGCCTTCACCGGCGCCATCCAGTCCCGCGCCGGCTATTTCGAGCGCGCGCATGGCGGCACGCTCTTTCTCGACGAAATCGCATCGCTCACCTATTCGGCACAGGGCAAGGTGCTCAGGGCGGTTCAGGAGCGGAAGATCGAGCGCGTGGGCGGCGCAAAGACCATTCCGGTCGATGTCCGTGTGATCGCTGCATCGAATGTCGACCTCACGGAAGAGGTGCGCGCCGGACGCTTCCGCCAGGACCTCTATTTCCGCCTCTGCGTCTTCCCGATCGTCATTCCGCCGCTCCGCGACCGGCGCGACGATGTTCCGCTGCTCGCAGCCCATTTTCTAAAGCTCTTCCGCGAGCGGCATCGTCGCGATGTCGCCGGCTTCACGCGGCGTGCGATGGATGCCCTTCTCGCCTATGATTTCCCGGGCAATATTCGTGAACTTCAGAACCTGGTCGAGCGTGGCGTCATCTATGCCGAAAGCGGTTCGCTGATCGATATGCAGCATATGTTCACGGGTTTCGAAAAAGTCCCGTCGCTCTCGCTGAAACTGACCGGCGAGGGCCGCATCGGCGTGGCGCCGCAGGATAGCACCGACTTGACCGGCGACCGAGGGATGATGACTGGACCAGAGGCCCTCAAGCGGGCTGAAACCGAACTTTACCGATCGGCAATCGAGGCCGCGGGAGGGAATGTGTCGGCCGCCGCGCGCCAGCTTGGGCTGACGCGCGCCAAGCTGGAGTATCGGCTTCGGAGAATGGGGCTGTTGACGTGACTTCGACGATCCGGATGGTCAATCATGATTGGCCGAAAGAGGGAATCCCATGAGTCCGCATCAATGCGGTCTGGTATGAGCCACCGGCACCGGCGCATCCTCGCGCAGCAGGCCTTCCGATTTCAGGTCCGCCCAGAATTCCGTCGGAATGACATGATTGAACCACTCGATATTCTTCTCGAGTTGTTCAACTGTGCGGGTGCCGGCGATGAAGGACGGGATCGCCGGATGGGCGACCACGAATTGCATCGCCGCCGCCGGCAAGGGCACGTTGTAGCGCTTGCAGACCGCTTCGATCCGGCTCACGCGCCGCATGATGTCATCCGCTGCCGGGGCGTAATTGTATTTCGCGCCCGGCACCGCACCGGTCGCCAGAATGCCCGAATTGAAACCGCCGCCGACCACCACGGCCGCATTGCGCTTCTCGCAGAGCGGCAGGAACGTATTGAGTGAATCCTGTTCCAGCAGCGTGTAGCGGCCGGCTAGCAGGAAGCAGTCGAAATCGCGCTGCTCAAGCGCTGCTTGGCACACTTCCCACTCGTTGACCCCGACGCCGATGGCGGTGACCAGCTTTTCGTCGCGGAGCTTCGACAGCGCCTTCCAGCAGCCATCCATCGCTGATTTGAACACCTCCGGTTGGTCAGCACCCCGCGTGAAAACGTCGATATCGTGGATGAAGCATATATCCATCCTTTCCAGCGCCAGCCGTTGCAGCGAATCCTCGAACGATCGCATCGTACCGTCGTAGGAATAGTCGAACGCCATCTCGTTCGGCGCGGCATTGTTCCACGGCGCGAAATCGATTTCCGAGCGCCGCTTCGGCTTCAATATACGCCCCACTTTCGAAGACAGCACGAAATCGTCGCGCTCTTTCCAGCGCAGCGAATGGCCGGTGCGCAGCTCGGACAGCCCATGTCCATACATCGGCGCGGTGTCGTAGTACCGGATGCCGGCATCCCAGGCCGATTGGATCATGCCATCGGATACCTGCTCGTCGATCGGCTTGAAGATATTGCCGATCGGCGCCGTGCCGAATGCGAACGTCGTCGCTTCAAGATTCGTCCGGCCGAACTTCCGCCTGTCTGAAACCTTCATTCCATCCTCCCATAAAGATGTAACCAGTTAGTTATTTATGTTAGCTACGATTTGATATCTCGCAAGCGAAAAATGTCGTATCTCTTCAAATTCACATCCAAGGGCTGAACATTTGCAATGTCGGTGGAAATCGCGAATCTCTATACGCTTGACGATCCTATTTGGCGCTGTTAATAAGTAACCATATAGTTACAAGAGGATGTAAGAAATGTCTCTATCGGAGGAGCACATTCAGGTGCGCGACATGGCGCGGCAATTCGCCGATGACGTCGTCCGCCCTGTGGCCGAGGCACTGGACCGGGACGAGCGTTTTCCCGCCGAGATTTACGATCAGATGGGGGAACTCGGCCTATTCGGCATCGGCGTGCCGGAATCCATGGGCGGTCCCGGCTTCGATACGCTCGCCTACGCGCTCGTCATGGAGGAACTGTCGCGCGGCTATGCTTCGGTGGCAGACCAATGCGGCCTGCTTGAACTCATTACGACGCTGCTTGTGCGGCACGGCTCGGCCGAACAACAGCGCCAATGGCTCAAACCCGCAATGAGCGCCAAGGTCCGCGTCGCCTATTGCCTGACCGAAGCCGAGGCCGGCAGCGATGTCTCCGGCATCCGCACCTCGGCGCGCCGGGATGGCGAGGGCTGGGTCCTCAACGGCTCCAAGATCTGGATCCACAATGCCCCCGTCGCCGATATCGGCTTCGTGCTCGCCAAAACAGACAAGGAGGCCGGCCATCGCGGCATGTCGATCTTCATCGTCGATCTCAATGCCAGTGGTGTCGAGCGCGGCCCGAAGGAACACAAGATGGGCCAGCGCGCCAGCCAGGTCGGTGCGCTGCATTTCGACAATGTCGTCATGGGGCCGGAAAGCCTTCTCGGAGAAGAAGGCCGCGGCTTCCACATGATGATGGGCGCGCTGGATAAGGGCCGCGTCGGCATTGCGTCGCTCGCGGTCGGCATCGGCCAGGCCGGGCTCGAAGCCGCACTCGAATATGCCCAGCAGCGCAAGCAGTTCGGACAGAAGATCTCCGATTTCCAGGGTGTGCAATGGCTGCTCGCCGATATCGCAAAGGATGTCGAGGCCGCGCGCCTGCTGGTCCACAGCGCCGCTGAAAAGATCGATCGTGGCGAAAACGCCACCAAGGCCTGCTCCATGGCCAAATGCTTTGCCGGCGACATGGCTGTGGCGCGCACCGCCGACGCGGTACAGGTGTTCGGCGGCAGCGGTTACATCAGGGGCTTCGAGGTGGAGCGCCTCTATCGCGATGCCAAGATCACCCAGATCTATGAAGGCACCAACCAGGTGCAACGCATGATCATCGCCCGCGAGCTCGTCAAGCACGGAGCGCGGGGATGAGCGGTCAGGCAGCACTTGTCACCGGCTCCAGCAGGGGCCTCGGCCTCGCCATCGCGCTCCATCTGGCGGATCGCGGCTTCAACATAGCCTTGAACGGCCTTTCCGATGACGATGAATTGCGGGCCGCCGAAGCGGCGATCCGCGCCAAGGGCGTCGAGGTCGTCAGCATCGCGGCCGATGTCAGCGATCTCTCCGTCCATCGGCCGATGCTCGATCGCGCCGAAAGCGTCACCGGGCCGCTGACGACACTGGTCAACAATGCCGGCGTCTCGGTCCTCTCTCGCGGCGATATGCTCGATGTGACCGAGGAGAGTTATGATCGCTGCATGACCGTCAATGCCAAGGCGCATTTCTTCCTGACGCAGGCTTTCGCCCGGCGAATACTCCGCAATCCGCGTCGTCCGGACCTCGTCTATACGATCGTCAACGTAACTTCTTCGAATGCCAACGCCGTCTCCATCGCCCGCTCCGAATACTGCGCTTCCAAGGCCGCCGCCGCGATGATTTCGCGCGCCTTCGCGGTGCGGCTCGGCGCCGAGAACGTTGCAGTCTTCGATGTCCAGCCCGGCGTCATCGAGACGGATATGACCAGCGGCGTCAAAGACGTCTACGCCAGGCGGATCGAAAACGATGGGCTGACCGTCATTCCCCGCCTCGGCCAACCAGACGACATAGGCCGCATGGTGGCGACGCTCGCGTCCGGCGGTATTCCCTATGTTACAGGCCAGGTCATCTCCGCCGATGGCGGCATGCTTATTCCGCGGTTCTGAGGATCATTGATATGGATATCCAGCTCCCCGGCCGCGATGGCCGCCTCGAAGCCTACCAGCTCTCAGGCTCGCCGATCGAGACGCGGTCCTTTTCCCGCGATTTCAATCGCGTCGTCTTCTCGGCTGCCCATGTAACGGCCAATCCGTTCACGGAAAATGATCCCTCGGGCCGCGCCGCGATCGATTGGGATACGACCATGGCCTTCCGTCGCTACCTGCATGGATTGGGGCTCGGGATTGCCGAGGCGATGGATACTGCCCAGCGCGGCATGGGGCTCGATTGGAGCGGCGCGCTCGAACTCATCCGCAACACGAAGTCCGAAATCCCGGATGCGCTGGTGTTCAATGGCGCGGGGACCGATCATCTCTTGGCCAAGGACGCTCGCTCGCTCGACGATGTCAAACGCGCCTATGGCGAACAGATCGAAGCGATCCAATCGGTCGATGGCCGGATCATCCTGATGGCGAGCCGCGCGCTTGTTCAGGTCGCAAAAAGCCCGGGCGATTATATCGCCGCCTATCGCGATGCGCTCGCGCTCTGCGACAAGCCGGTGATCCTCCATTGGCTCGGTGACATGTTCGATCCGGCCCTCGCCGGCTATTGGGGCTCGAATGATTTCGCCGCACAGCTCGAAACCTGCCTTGTCGTCATCAACGAGAATATCGGCAAGGTCGATGGCATCAAGATCTCGCTGCTCGACAAGGACAAGGAGATCGAGATGCGCCGCCGCCTGCCGCCCGGCGTCAGGATGTACACGGGCGACGACTTCAACTATCCGGAACTGATCGAAGGTGATGCGGACGGCTATTCGCACGCGCTGCTCGGCATCTTCGATCCGCTGGCGCCTGCCGCCGCCTATGCCATGTCTCAGCTCGCCGCCGGCGATACGGCGGGCTTCCGCGCGACGCTCGATCCGACCGTGCCGCTCGCCCGGCTGATCTTCCGCGCCCCGACCCAGTATTACAAGACCGGGGTCGTCTTCCTCGCCTGGCTCAACGGTTTCCAGAACCATTTCATCATGCTCAACGGCGCACAGGCGATGCGGCCGCTGCCCTACTTCACCGAAGTCTTCAAGCTGGCCGATCAATGCGGATTGCTGCGCGACGGCGATCTTGCCATTCGCCGCATGCGGCAGCTCCTCGCGCTCTACGGAGCCTGACATGGCTGATCTGCGCGATTTCGCCGCCGACCATTCCGCACTGGCGCTCAACACGGCGACGCTTGGGCACAATGTCGAGGGTCACGGCGCCGGCTGGTCGCCCGAGCGGATCATCGATGCCTGCGCGGCCCGTGGTTACGGCGCCATCGCCTTCTGGCGGCGCGAGATCGGCAATCAGGCACATGAGATTGGCGAGCGCACGCGGGGGGCGGGACTGGATGTCTGCGGCCTTTGCCGTGCCCCGTTCCTGATCGGTCCGCTGGCACCAAAGCCGCGCAGTGCGATGATGGATGATTTTCATGCGTCGATCGACATGGCGGCCGAACTGGGCGCCGCGTGCCTGACCATCTGTGTCGGCGGCGTGGTCAAAGGCAGCCACTCGATGCGGGAAAGCTTGAAACAGGTCGCCGAGCTCATCGCGGAAGCGGCCCCACGCGCCGCAGCCGGCGGGCTGACGCTGGCGCTGGAACCGCTCAATCCCGTCTACGGCGGCAATCGTTCCTGTCTCGTCACCACGCGCGATGCCGTCGACATGATCGAGGCGATCGGCCATCCCTCGGTGACGGTTGCGATTGATGTCTACCATGTCTGGTGGGATTTGACCTTGGCGGAACAATTGCGACGGCTCGGCGGCGACCGCATCGCCGGCTACCATCTCTGCGACTGGCTGGCCGACACGACCGATGTCCTGCTCGACCGCGGCATGATGGGCGACGGCGTCGCCGATCTCAGGCACATCCGCGAAGCCGTCGAGGGCGCCGGCTATCGCGGCTATTGCGAAGTCGAAATCTTCTCCGCCAACAATTGGTGGAAGCGCGATCCGGGCGAAGTTCTCGATGTCTGCCTCGAGCGGTTCAAGTCCGTCTGTTGAAGCCGCGGGAGGTATATGAATTCGACGCAGGAGCCACCGTCGGCGCGGTCCGGGGCGACGTAAGCAGATTCCGACATTCATCCTCGGTTTTATCTTTCTTCAGCGGTAAGCCACTGGAGTTTTTCCATTTCTCCAGATACACCTCATTTTGATGTTTTTGCGGCCTTGTAACCGCACCATGTGAGGCTCGAGGTGAAGAACAGCCGCCCGAAACTGGAAGAGATCGCCCGCATCGCCGGCGTATCGAAGGCCACCGTCGATCGTGTTCTCAACAATCGCGCGGGCGTGCAGCAGCATACGAAGCTGCATGTGCTGAAGGTGATCGAGACGCTGTCGGGCGAGGACGTGGACGGCAACCCGCTCAGGCTGCGGCTCGATTTCGTGCTGCCGGGCGGACAGAATGCCTTCATCGCCGATCTCGCCCATCATATCGAAAAGCAGGCCATCCAGCGCGGCGATGTCGATGTGCATATCCACCGCTTCGCCAATATCGAGCCCGAGGCGATCGCCGCCAAGCTCGACAGCCTCAAGCATGCGAGCCGTGGCGTCGCGCTGATCGGCCTCGACAGCCCGCTGGTGCGTGAATCGGTCAGGCGCCTTATCGCCAGCGGCATCACGGTGCTGACGCTGGTCTCGGATATCAGCCATGTCGGCCGCGTGAGCTATGTCGGCATCGACAACCGCGCCGCCGGCCGCCTTGCCGGATATTTGATCGGCCGATTTCTGCCCGGCGCGCGCGGCAAGGTGGCGCTGATTGCAGGCGCGCTCGCCTATCGCGGCCACGAGGAGCGCGAGATGGGCTTCCGCCATATCCTGCGCGAACGCTTTCCCAATATGGAGATCGTCGCGGCACCCGAGATTCGCGAGGACCCGGAACGCGCCTATGCCGAGGTCCGCGCTCTGCTCGAGCAATATCCCGATCTGCTGGCGATCTACTGCATCGGTGCCGGCGGCGAGGGCGTGGCGCGTGCTTTGACCGAGAAGGGCGTGGAACATTCGGTCGTCTTCATCGGCCACGACCTCACCGACAGCACGCGCGGCTTCCTGCTGGATGGCGTCATGGATGCGGTGATCGACCAGAATGCCCGGGTCGAGGCACGCGATGCGATCGACCGGCTGGTGCGCGCCATCCGCGGCGAATCGGAATTGTCCCACGCCACCGTCCGTATCCAGTCGGTGTTTTCGGAGAATATTCCGAGCGAGATTTGACCGCACCTGCGCGCTACGAGCAGATTGCGGTCAGGCTGTGATGGCCTCGACCGCCTCCAGCATCTCCTCGCCGGTAATGATGCGCTCGACTTCCTCGATCGTCGTCTGCTTCGGATCGATATCGTCCGCGACGACCTTGCCGCGCCGCATGACGATGATCCGGCTCACCACCTGGAAGACATGGTGGATATTATGGGCGATGAAGATGCAGGAATGACCAGTATCGCGCGCTTCGCGCACGAAGTTGAGCACACCCTTGGTCTCGGCGACACCGAGATTGTTGGTCGGCTCGTCGAGGATGATCAGGTCGCTGTCGAAATGCATGGCGCGCGCGATCGCTACCGCCTGCCGTTCGCCGCCTGACAGCGAGCCGATCGGCGTGTTCGGCGGAATATCCTTGGTGATGCCGACCTTCTTGAGCAACTCGCGCGCCACCGCGTTCATCGCTTCGTGATCCATGCGATTGAGGAATCCCGGACCCTTCAGCGGCTCGCGACCGAGGAACAGGTTCCGGGCAATCGAAAGCTGCGGCACCAGCGCCGAGTCCTGATAGATGGTCTCGATGCCATTGGCGATCGAATCCGTGGTCGAGTGCATCTCGACCTTCCGGCCCTTGATGTAAATCTCGCCCGAGGTCACTGGAACAGCACCCGAGAGGACCTTGATCAGCGTTGATTTGCCGGCGCCGTTGTCGCCGAGCAGGCCGACCACTTCGCCTCTGGCGACCTTCAAATTCACATCGCGCAACGCATGCACACTGCCGTAATGCTTGCTGATGTTCTCCATACGGATCAGTTCTTCGGCCATGATCACGTTCCTGCATTGTGGCGGCGTTCAAGCCAGGAATGCAGCGCCATCATGCCTAGGATGATTGCGCCGATAAAGATGTTGTAGGCCAGCCCCGGCACCCCGATAAGCACGATGCCATTGCGCATGGTGCGCAGAATGAAGATGCCAAGCACCGTGCCAAGGATCGTGCCGCGCCCACCTGTCAGTACCGTGCCACCGATCACCACCATGGCGATGACTTCGAGTTCGTAACCCATGCCGCTGTTGGGATTGGCCGACGCAGTCCGGATGGAGGAAATGATGCCGGCAAAGGCCGCCATGGCGGCCGAAAACATGAACAGCAGAACTTTGGTACGATCGACCAGCACGCCGCGGTTCCGCGCTGCGGCGGCATTGCCGCCCGCTGCCTGGATCCAGTTGCCAGTCTTGGTCTGGGTCAGCACGTAATGGGTGATAAAAGTGAAAAGGATAAACCAGAGCACCGACATGTAGACGCGGAAGCCACCGATTTCGAAATCGCCGACCAGCGCATAGGCAAACGACGAGCCCTCGACACTCTGCGGCCGTTGCGGGAAACCGGATGTGATGTAGAGCGCCGTGCCGCGCACGACCAGCAGCATGCCGAGGGTGACGAGAAACGATGGCACTTTCAATCGGGTGACGTAGACGCCGTTCACCCAGCCGATAAAGAGCGCAATCAGCATGGCGACGAGAAATGCCGCCCACATGGGAAACAGTGCGACGTTGAATAGCGTCCACATGATGACGGCGGAGAAGCCGAAGACCGAGCCCACCGACAAGTCGAATTCGCCTGCGGTCATCAGCAGCGTCATGGCGAGCGCGATCATCCCGAGTTCGACGGTGAACATAAGGGTGTTGGAGATATTCAATCCGGAAAGGAATGTCGGATTGATGCTCGTGAACACGATTAATTCGGCGATGAGAAGGACCAGCGGTCCGAATTCGGGCGCGCTGATGAAGCGCTGCAGAAATGTTCTGTTTTGCATGTGTGTCCGCCAGTCCGCCCAGAAAAATCCGCCCGGCCTGGGGATGGCCGGGCGGCAGTTTTGAATTTACTTGGCGCCCATGATGTCGTGATAGATCTTGGCGTTGCCCTTTTCATAGAGCGTGCCGACATAGACGTTGAAGCCCGGCGGGACTTTGCTGGCAGCCATCGCGGCCAGGGAGAGGCTCACATAGCTGGTTGCCTGCGGGTCTTGCCACATGGCGGCGTTCACGTAACCGTCCATGACTTCCTGTGTCGTGTCCTGCGAATTACCCCAGCCGACAGCCGGGATTTCGCCGGCCTTGACGCCGACCTGATCGAAGGCGCGTTTGACCGAACCGGTGACAAGGTCGCCAAGCCCGATGATCGCCTTGATCTTGGCACGGTTGGCGGTGAGGTAGTCGCTCATGCGGGTGATGATTTCCGCTTGGTCGAGCGTCGTGTCGGTCACTTCCCAGGTGATGTTGAGCGGCTTGAAGACGGTCGCAATGCCTTCTTCTTCCTGTACGCCATAGGTCGCGCCCGGCACTTCGACTGGCATCCAGACGAAATCGCCTTCCTTTACCAGCTTCTTGTCGACGAGATACTGCGCCCAGGCGGCACCCGCCTTCTGCAGGTCCATGCCCACATATGCATTGAAGTTGACGGTCGGGTCCGGCGTATTCATGTTGATCACCGGAATGCCCGCGTCACGGGCTTCCTGCACCACCTTCACTAGGCTGCCGGGATCAGGGCTTGATGTCACGATGCCATCGGCCTTGGCGGCGATTGCCGCGCGCACGGCTTCCTGATGCGAAGGCACGTCGCCCGAATGGAACGAAGTGTTCACGGTATTGCCGGTGTCGCTCTCCCACTGCTTGGCGCCCGCAAGGAAGTAGGTCCAGACCGGGTCGGTCGGCGCGCCATGCGAGATCCAGTAGAAAGTCTTGCCGGCAGCCAGTGCCGGGCTGAAGGCGCCGGCGGCGACCATGGTCACCGCTGCAGCCACGCCAAGGAACGTCCTTCTAAGCATGCTCATCTCCTCCTTTGTCGCCGGACCTCCGGCTTCTCACCCTCGAATGGGACCGGCATTGCCGCGCCCCGCACCCAAGTCCCGAGACTCCTCCCTCCGAACAAGGACCAAACCATGCGCCTGTTGAACGGCGCGCGCCTTTACGATGCGAATTGCATTTTGAGGCTTCAATTTGATGTGCAGAGCTAAAGGCCCTCGGCGGTTTCTGTCAAGCGGAATCGCGATTGCCCGGCGCGGTCTCGGCGATTGAAGGGTTGCGCGGTTTTGCATAAGGTCGCGCGGACGATTGTCCGGGAACCGCGCATGAAATATCGCCTGCTCGCTTTGCTTTTGCCGACTTTGTTGTTTTCCGCTGGGCGTGCGAATGCGGAATGGAAGCCCGTCGAACGGGTGGAAACCTACAGCGTCTCGGGCCAGTCGGGCGCCGAACTCTACGCCGCCATCGGCGAACACGGCCCCAAGGTCGGCGGACTGCCACTAGGCGCCATCGCCCATACCAGCTTCAAGCTGACCTGGACCCGCAAATACGAACCGCGCGACGGCGGCTGTGTCATTGCCGTAAACAAGCCGAAGCTTGTCATCACCTATGTTCTGCCGAAACTGACGGGCAAGCCGCCGCAATCCGTTCTCCGGGAATGGCAGACCTTCATCGCGGGCGTTCGCGATCACGAGAAGGTCCACGGCAGGATGATCGTTGATATGGTCAAGGAGATCGAGGCCATGAGCGTCGGCCTGTCGGTGCCCAACGATCCGGATTGCAAAGCCCTGCGGCAGGAGCTCACGCGCCGACTCGCGGAAATCTCCCAGAACCAGCGCCAGAAGAGCCGCGACTTCGACAAGGTCGAACTCAGTAACGGCGGCAATATCCACCAGCTCATCCTGCGTCTGGTCAACGGCAACTGACCTTTCCGGAGCCGAGATGCCTTCGCCTGGTTAGAACTCGATTAAATTAGCAAACACCAATTATTAACTCTGAAAACCTACATTCATCGGCTCTTGAAGGAGAAGAGACCCCTATGCGCAGTCTGTCCATCGCCACCCGCCTCTACATGCTTGTCGGGTTAGCCATTGTTATATTTGCCGGCGGCATGACGATTGCGCTCAATTACTCTTCCTCCGAACTCGAGGCCGAGCGCAAGGCCGGCCTTGCGCAGATGGATGCCACGGCACTCGCGATCTTCCAGAAATACCACGCGCTGGAAAAGGCGGGCACGATGACCCGCGAGGAGGCCCAGAAGGCGGCGAGCGACGTCATCTCGTCCATGCGCTACGGCGACAGCGGATACTTCTGGATCAACGACATGCATCCGAAGATGATCATGCATCCGATCAAGCCGAAGCTGAACGGCACGGATCTCACGCAGAACAAGGATCCCAACGGCAAGTTCCTGTTCGTGGAGTTCGTCAACACCGTGAAGGCAAGTGGCGACGGCTTCGTCGACTATTATTGGCCGAAGCCGGGCGCCGAAGAGCCGGTGCTGAAATATTCTCATGTGGCCGGCTTTCAGCCTTGGGGTTGGGTCGTGGGCACCGGCGTCTACGCGGATGATCTCGCGGCGCTCTATTGGCAGAACGCCATGTGGGCGGCGCTGGCCACCGGCGTCGGCGCACTGGTCATCCTCGCGATCGCCTTTGCCATCGTCCGGAGCGTCGTGACGCCGCTCGGTCGGGTCAAGGCGCAGATGGCGGCCATCGCCGAGGAAGCCCCATCGGTCGAGATTACCGACCAGGATTTCAAGGACGAAGTCGGCGATATGGCGAAGGCGCTCCTCGTGCTCCGCGATTCCGTAAACGAGCGCCGCGTGATGCGCGAACGCGAGGTCGAGCAGCGCCAGAGAAGCGAGAATGAACGCCGCCAGCGCGAATCGAGCGCCCGCAGCACCGCCGAACAGCAAGATTTCGCCATCCAGACCCTCGGCGCAGGCCTCGAGAAACTCGCGGCCGGCGACCTCACCGTATCCATCGGCGATATCGGCGACAATTATGCCAAGCTGCGCCATGACTTCAATACAGCTGCGGCGGCCCTCAACGAGGTCATCCAGGCGATCGCCAATTCGAGCGGGGTCGTCAAGGACAATGCCGATTCCATCAGCGAGGCAACGAACTTCCTCTCCAAGCGCACGGAGCAGCAGGCCGCCGCACTCGAAGAAGCCGCCGGCGCACTCGGCGAGATCACCTCGACCGTCCAGAGCGCGGCGGAGCGTGCGGCGGAGGCCAGCCGCATGGTTGCGGAGACGCGCTCCAGTGCCGGCAAATCCGGTGAGATCGTCCGCAATGCCGTGACCGCCATGGGTCGGATCGAGGAATCCTCCAACCGCATCGGCCAGATCATCTCGGTGATCGACGAGATCGCCTTCCAGACCAACCTTCTAGCGCTCAATGCGGGTGTCGAAGCGGCACGTGCCGGCGAGGCGGGCCGTGGCTTCGCGGTCGTCGCCCAGGAAGTGCGAGAACTGGCACAGCGCTCAGCCACCGCGGCGCGCGAGATCAAGAGCCTGATCCAGAACTCCGCCAGCGAAGTCGAGGGCGGCGTGGCGCTGGTTCGTTCCACGGGTGATGCGCTGGTCGAGATCGAGAACCTCGTACACAGGGTCAACGACCAGATGGCCCAGATCACCACCGCGGCCCGCGAACAGGCCGTCGGCCTCGGCGAGATCAACGTCTCGGTCAACCAGATGGACCAGATGACGCAGAAGAATGCAGCTATGGTCGAGGAGACCACAGCGGCCAGCCAGACGCTGGCCCAGGAAAGCGATCATCTCTCGTCGCTTCTCAAGAAGTTCAAGTTCCGCGCTGTCGGCGCGGGCCAGGGATATAGCCGGGCGGCGTGATAAAGCCGCTTGGCGGCCATGCGTTCAAGGTTTAAGGAATCTCCCAATCGGGAGATTCTGCCTTGAACGACCATCACGACCACGACCACGATCATCACCACGACAACCGGTATTCGGACATGCAGGCGCGGGTCAAGGCGCTTGAGACCGTGCTCACCGAAAAGGGCCTGATCGATCCGGCCGCGATCGACGTGATCGTCGAGACCTACGAGACGAAGATCGGCCCGCGCAACGGCGCCCATGTCGTGGCGAAGGCCTGGTCCGATCCTGATTTTGCCGAGTTGCTTAAGCGCGATGCCACGGCGGCGATTGCGAGTCTCGGCTATACCGGTCGCCAGGGCGAACACATGCGGGCCGTTTTCAATACACCCGAAACCCACAACCTTGTCGTCTGCACGCTCTGCTCCTGCTATCCCTGGGCCGTGCTCGGCCTGCCGCCGGTCTGGTACAAGGCCCCGGCCTATCGCTCGCGCGCGGTGATCGATCCGCGCGGTGTGCTCGCCGAGTTCGGGTTGGAACTTCCCGAGGGCAAGAAAATCCGCGTCTGGGATTCCACCGCCGAACTCCGCTATATCGTCGTCCCCGAGCGCCCCGCCGGCAGTGACGGCTTGGATGAGGAAGCACTGGCCGATCTCGTCAGCCGTGATGCGATGATCGGCACTGCCATCGCGAAATCCCCGGAGGCCGCGCGATGAATGGCCCGCACGATCTCGGAGGCGAAATGGGTTTCGGCCCCGTCGCACCCGAACCGAATGAACCGTATTTCCACGCCGATTGGGAGAAGCGTGCTCTGGGGATCACGCTGTCCTGCGGTGCCTTCGGCTTCTGGACGATCGACGAAAGCAGGCACGCCCGCGAGAACATTCCGCCAGCAAGCTATCTCGGTGCCAGCTATTATGAAATCTGGATTCGAGCGCTGGAAGTATTATTGGACCGCCATGGCTTCGTCGCGCCCGAGGAAATCGATGCCAGCCGCAAGCTCAAGGACCCGACGACACCCAAGCGCATCCTGAAAGCCGACATGGTACCCGGCGTCCTCGCCAAGGGCGGGCCCTGCGACCGACCGGTCGACGTGGCGGCGAAATTCGCCAAGGGCCAGCGCGTCCGCACCCGCAGTTTCAGCCCTGCTACCCACACCCGCCTGCCGACATACGCCAAGGGCAAAACTGGCGTGGTCGAAGCCGTGCAGGGTTCGTTCGTCTTCCCGGACACCAATGCGCATGGCAAGGGCGAGGACCCGCAATGGGTCTATACGGTCGTCTTCGATGGCGCCGAGATCTGGGGCGAGGATGCCGCGCCGGGTCTGACCGTCTCCATCGACGCTTGGGAGAGCTATCTTGTCGCAGCATGAGGCCCCGCTCGTCGGCTCCCCGGAATTGCCGCTATCGGCCGAAGGCGCGCCTGTTTTCGCGGAACCATGGCATGCCGAGGCCTTCGCGATTGCCGTCCATCTCAACGAGCGCGGCCTGTTCACCTGGCCGGAATGGGCCGAGATGCTGTCGGCGAAGCTGCACCAGCCCGGCCGATGCATCGATGGCAGCGACTATTTCGATTGCTGGGTCGAGGCGCTGTCCACCCTGCTCGAACGCAAGGGTGTAGCCGACGCTGCGACGATCCTGTCGCTTCAAATGAGCTGGCAGCGCGCCGCCGAGGCCACGCCGCACGGCAAGCCGATCGAACTGGCCAATGATCCGACGCGATAGCTAGGGTCAGGACCTACTAAATTCATCCATTCTGCGTGGCAGATTTCGTTTCTGAGTAGGAGGAAAGGCGCAGACAATGCTCAACATTTTCAAACTTTTCCGACGTAGTCAGGGACGAAATCTGCCTCGCCAGGAGGGTTTGAAGCCATTGGCCGCCTGTCGGAGCCAATGCTCGGCAAGACCTTTTTGGTCTTGCGCTCCGCTTGGCTCCTTCCATGCAATCCAATGGCTTCAAACAGAATTGCATGAATTTAGTAGGTCCTGACCCTAAGAGAAGTCGAGGCGCGGCTGGACAGGTGGGGAGCTCGACTGCCATTGCGTTGGCCATCGGGAGAAACCGGAAAAATCCCGATGTCCTCCATCCCTGTCGCGTCCGGTTGACACAGCCGCAACCTCGTTTGAGAAATGGGTGCGGACGGGAATCGTTCCCGGATTTCGAGCAAAGTTGAGGACCCGATGAGAATTCGAAAGGCCGTATCATCAGACGCGGAGGCGTTGAGCATTCTCCTCAACGAGATCATCAGTGCGGGTGGAACGACCGCGATCGAGACACCGCTCACCGCCGCCGAGTTTGCCGACTGGTTCATCGACGGCGCCTTTCCACTGGCTTGCCACATCGCGGAACGAGACGGTACACTTCTCGGCTTTCAGTCATTGAGTGTCTTCGGCGATCCCCCGAAGGAATCGGCGGATATCGCGACATTCGCGCGCATGACCCCGAAGACCAAAGGTGTCGGCACCGCTCTCTTCCCGGCGACCCGCGCCGCAGCGGAAAAACTTGGCCTCGCATTCATCAACGCGACCATTCGCGAAGACAATCTCAGTGGCCTTGCCTATTATACTGCGATGGGATTTGAGGATTACGATCGACAGGTCGGGGTGCCGCTTCTGGACGGTACACCCGTCGACAGGATCAAGAAGCGTTTTTTCTTGAATGGCGCCGCCGCATGACCCCCGCTTCTCCGCGCAAGATGCATCCCAAGTTGCGGGGCGCTATAGCTCGATTTTCATTGTGGGTTGCCAATGGCTCGGTAGGCCACCCCCTGTTAGAAAGCGTCGATTACTCCGAGGTGCTTCAGGAACCTAGCGCTATGGAGATGCTATACACTGTTTTCACGAACAACTTGGAGCTTGATGAGGATGGTGCGCCCCTCAATGCTGGTTATTGTGAAGAGCGCGCCGCTCAGTGGCTGAGAAGATATTGTGATCCAAATTATGTGGTCGCGCCTCCGTGGGACGATGAAGAGTGCGAGGGGCATTGGCCACCGGTTCTTGAGAATGAGCCGAACTGGCGGCCACCCCGCTGAGGGCGTGATTGCTGGGGCTCCCGATGTCAGATGTCGACACTTCCCATTTTCCAACGAATCTCATACGTTCGGCAAATGTTCCGGGCATGCGGCGCCCGGTTGGACGGAACGATAGATGCGCAATGCCGGGGCTCACGCCTATCTCGACACGTTGAACGATGCCCAGCGTCAGGCGGTGACCCATGGCAGCGAAGGCGGTGCGGCAGGCAGTCCGCTCCTCATCATCGCCGGCGCCGGTTCCGGCAAGACCAACACGCTGGCGCACCGCGTCGCCCATCTCATCGTCAATGGCGCCGACCCGCGCCGCATCATGCTGATCACCTTTTCGCGCCGTGCTGCTGGCGAAATGGCCCGGCGGGTCGAACGCGTTTGCCGACAGGTGCTGGGTCCCAACGCCGGCGTCATGACCGACGCGCTGGCCTGGTCCGGCACGTTCCACAGCATCGGCGCCCGGCTGCTGCGCGATTATGCGCCGGAGATCGGGCTTGATCCGCAATTCACCATCCATGATCGTGAGGACAGCGCCGACCTGATGAACTTGGCGCGGCACGACCTCGGTTTCTCCAGGACCGAGAACCGGTTTCCCACCAAGGGCACCTGCCTCGCCATCTATTCCCGCGCCGTCAATTCCGAAGCGCCGCTGGACGAGGTGCTGCGGAGTGCCTTTCCCTGGTGCGCCACATGGGCACCGCAATTGCGGGAATTGTTCACGCGGTATGTCGAGGCCAAGCAGGCGCAGAACGTTCTCGATTACGACGACCTGCTGCTATATTGGGCGCAGACCGTCGGCGACGAGGTGCTGGCAAGCGAGATCGGTGGCCGCTGGGATCATGTCCTGGTCGATGAATACCAGGACACCAACCGTCTCCAGTCCTCGATCCTGCTGGCCATGAAGCCTGAGGGCAGGGGCCTGACCGTCGTCGGCGACGATGCGCAGTCGATCTATTCCTTCCGTGCCGCCACGGTGCGCAACATCCTTGATTTCCCCGACGCCTTCAGCCCGCCCGCCAACATCGTCACGCTCGATCGCAATTACCGCTCCACCCAGCCGGTGCTTGCCGCCGCCAATGCCGTGATCGATCTCGCCCGCGAGCGCTTCACCAAGAACCTGTGGAGCGAACGCGAGTCCGATGCCCGGCCGCGCCTCGTCAGCGTCCGCGACGAGGCCGACCAGGCGATCTTCATCGCCGATCAGGTGCTGGACAATCGCGAAGGCGGCACGGTGCTCAAGCAGCAGGCCGTGCTCTTCCGCGCGTCACATCACAGCGCCGCGCTCGAAATCGAGCTCACCCGCCGCAACATCCCCTTCGTCAAGTTCGGCGGCCTGAAATTCCTCGACAGCGCCCATGTCAAGGACATGCTCGCCCTGCTGCGCTTTGCCCAGAACCCACGCGATCGCGTCGCGGGTTTCCGGCTGCTGCAGCTTCTCCCCGGCATCGGGCCGCAATCGGCGGCCAAGGTGCTCGACCTGATGGCCGAAAGCCACGCGCCGGTCACCGCCCTGGCCGAAATGGCCGCGCCGCCGCGCTCGGGTGCCGATTGGGCCGCCTTCGTTGATGTCATGCAGGGCATCGGTGGCCGCCAGTCCGGCTGGCCGACGGAAATGGAACAGGCGCGGCTGTGGTACGAACCGCATCTCGACCGCCTTCATGAGGATGCCGAAACCCGCAAGGCCGACCTCATCCAGCTCGAACAGATCGCCGCGGGCTACCCATCGCGCGAACGCTTCTTGACCGAGCTGACGCTCGATCCGCCTGAGGCCACCAGCGACCAGGCCGGCGTGCCGCTGCTGGATGAGGATTATCTTATCCTCTCGACCATCCATTCGGCCAAGGGGCAGGAATGGACGTCGGTCTTCGTGATGAACTGCGTCGATGGCTGCATCCCGTCGGATCTCGGCACCGGCTCGACGCCGGAACTCGAGGAGGAGCGGCGCCTGCTCTATGTCGCGATGACCCGCGCCAAGGACGATCTCTCGCTGGTCACGCCGCAGCGTTTCTTTGTCCACGGCCAGCACGCCCAGGGCGACAAGCATGTCTATGCTTCCCGCACCCGCTTCATTCCCGCAACGCTGCTCCAGTTCTTCGAGGTCACGTCGTGGCCAAAGGCGAGGGCAGGCGAGGTGGCCAATACCGGGCCAAGGCAGATGCGGGTCGATGTCGGTGCCCGCATGCGAGGCATGTGGCGGTGACGGTGGAACTGCTGCCGGAACCGTCGGATACTCCGACGCCACGCATGCTCTCCTGGGCAAGAAATTCCACGATCTACCGCCTCCAGCGCCAGATGCTCACCGAGAAGCAGCTTGCGGATGCCATCGTCCGCAAGGCCAAGGAAAAGTTCGAAGCTATCAGCCCCGCCCAGGTCAAGGCGCTTGTCGAACTGGCGGTCAAATTCGGCTATGACAACAAGGCGCTCGACGATGTCGCCTATGCCGAGATCGCCACACGCTCCTCGGTCCGCAGCGGCCGCTCGCGCCGCGCCATCGCCCAGCGGCTCGCGGTCAAGGGCATCGACCGGGAGACAGCATCCGTCGCGCTCGAAGCCACCGACGATCGTTACGCGGCCGTCGTCTTCGCCCGCAAGCGCGCCTTTGGTCCCTTCCGCAGGGGCGATCTCGATGACAAGCGCAAGGCCAAGGAACTGTCCGCCTTCGCCCGTGGCGGCTTCGGCTTCGAACTCGGCAAGCGGGTCTTCGGGATGAGCCTAGATGAAGCGGAGGAAATCCTCTCGGTGCAGTCGATGTTCTGAGGTTAGCGCCTCGGAATTCCCGCATAGCGGATCGCCACGAAGGCCATAAGGCTAGCCACGGCAAAGACATTGATATTGAACAGTGTCGCTAGCTCGCTTGGCGACCATTCATGCAAGGCCGCACCAAGCTTGCCATGCGCCGCAAAGAACAACACCAACAACGCCGCCGCCATGCCCCGCTGCCACCATTTTTCCTCGGCATGAAACGCGAGTGCCACCAGCATGATACAGGGCGCGAGGAACAGTTCCGTGCCCGAGCCATGGCCGAACAGCTTGGTCTCGAATAGCGTATCCACCGCGCCGACCATCGGCAGAGCTACGCGAGCGGCAAGCGCGATGCGCGGGCCGAAATAGATAATCAGCAGGAAGAATGGCACCGAGGCCAGCGTGCCGAGCGACGCCTCGACACCGCTGCCCACAAGCCACCAAACATAGAGCGGATAGAACGGCTTGTTCAGCAGGATCACCCAGGCCACCGTCACCGTCGCCTGGGTCAAGGGATCGAGCGAAGCCTTCTCTCCCATCAGGCGGACGGCGTCAGCAGATAATGTCCCACGCCCCAGACGTCGCCGTCGTCATGGCCGAACAGGCCGGCGGTCGCGAGGAAGAACAGCCGCCAGCGACGGCGCCAGAGCACGGCGTCCGCGCCATAAACTTGCCGCAGAATGGGATCGATGCGATCGATCTCACGGTCGAAATTCCTGAGCCAGTCCAGCGCGGTGCGCTTGTAATGCGTGCCCGACCAGCGCCATTCCTGCTCGACCCGATAGAGGTCCTGGAAGCGATGCGGTAGATCGAACGCCGGCATGATACCGCCCGTGAAGAAGTGATGCGCGATCCAGTCGGCGGGATCTGAATGGTCGAAGCGATACGATCGGTCGCGATGCGTGAACACATGCAGGAACAGCCGGCCATCGGGCTTCAGCCAGTTCCTTGTGCGCTCCAGCAGTGCCCGCCAGTTCGACATATGCTCGAACATCTCGACGGAGACCAGGCGGTCGAACTGCTGGTCGATCGAGAATTCGTTCATGTCGGCGGTGATGACATTCAGGTTGGTCAGCCCGCGTGTCCGCGCCTGGTGCTCGATATATTCGCGCTGCGAGGCGGAATTCGAAACCGACGTGATCCGCGCCATCGGAAAATTCTGCGCCAGATGAAGCGACAGCGAACCCCAGCCGCAGCCGAGTTCCAGTATGCTCTGCCCATCCCGGATGCCCGCATGCTTGACGGTCGCCGAAAGCGCGAAAGTCTCCGCATCGCCCAGCGTCGTGGTTTCGGCTGGATAGAGGCAGCTCGAATATTTCCGCTGCGGTCCGAGCACCAGCGCGAAGAATTCCGCCGGCACTTCGTAGTGCTGCTGGTTGGCCTCGTCGGTATGCGTGGCTACAGGAAATTCCGACATTGTCCGGGCAAAAGCAACCTCGATCTCCGCAGGCGTGATCGCCAGTTTCCGCTTGGTGCGGCTGCAGAGAAAATCGATGCCGGCCAGCGTCACGCTGTCGGGAAGCGGGGCACGCTCGGCCGCGTTGATGGCGAAGGCTAGCATATTCATGTCGGGGACTCCCCTTTGCGCGGTCCAGGAAAAAATGCGTTCACACGGGTCTGCAAGGCGCGGAACTTGTCGCCGCGCGAGGCCAGCATATGGTGTTCGAGCGGTGGAATGCCGGAGACGTGGACAAGCAGCCAGTACATCAGCATCGGCGCGAGCAGCGACAGCCAGCTCCAGCCGAGCGGCACTGTGATCGCCAGCAGCGGCCAGGCGCACCAGCCAAGCCATTCGAAAAAGTAGTTGGGATGGCGCGAATAGCGCCAGAGGCCGGCTTCCATCACGCCGGTCTTCGCCTCAGGCGCCTTGCGGAACGCTGCCAACTGTCGGTCGGACATCGCCTCGCCGCCGATCGCGATCACGGCAACCGCTATCGCCAGCAAGTCCAGTACGCGCGGGAACGCCACGGGGTTCGCCGCCGCCAGATAAACCGCAAGCACCAGGATAAACGCCGCCATCGCCTGTAACTGCAAGAAAAGCCATAGGCGCAGCGAAGCTGATGGGCCCCATTCCTCGATCAGCTTGGCGTAGCGCGGATCCTCGTCGGCGCCTTTCGTGCGGCCGGCGATGTGAAGGCTGAGCCGCAACGACCATACGGCGATGATCACGAAGGCAGCGATCCGCCGCCCACCATCGCCATGCGCAAAGACGGCGGCCACGATGCCGCCGAGCCCCACTGCGAAGGACCAGATCGTATCGATCCAGCCGCTCGAACTCGTGGCGCGCTGAATCGCCCAGGCGCCGGTCATTATCATGACCAGCCCGATCGCGATCGTCGCTAGCAACACGAAATCCAAGAGGGCCTCCAGCGGAACATCCATTTTCGCTGCCTCCTCATACGCAGCCGCATCGCCGTCAGTTTCGTCACGCCGGCAAAAATAAAAAAATTTGATAATTTTGGCTCTGCGATGAAACCGCCGGGCAAAGCGCTCCGTACCTTAAGTAATCCCGACAAGAACGGGGCCGGGAGCTGTAGATACGGAACGAGAGGGTCTTATGGGCTACCACGATCGGAACGGGGGCGGTCGTCCTCTGAATATCGCTGTAATCGGCACCGGTATATCCGGCCTGTCGGCAGCCTGGCTTCTCTCTCAAAAGCACGATGTCACGGTCTTCGAGGCGTCGGATCGCGTCGGCGGCCACAGCCATACGGTGGACTACGAAAGCGCCAATGGTCCGGTGTCGGTGGATACCGGCTTCATCGTCTATAACGAGGTGACCTATCCCAACCTCACCGCCCTGTTTCGCCACTTGGATGTACCCACCGCGCCATCCAACATGTCCTTCTCCGTGTCCCTCAATCAGGGCGCTTACGAGTATTCCGGCGGCACCGGCCTCGGGCTTCTTGCCCAGAAATCCAATCTCATCAATCCACGCTTCTGGTCGATGATTTCGGATATCATGCGCTTCTATCGCAACGCAGTGCGCGATCTCTCCAAGATGGGCGACATGTCGCTCGATGAATATCTGGCGCGCAACGCTTATGGCCGCGCCTTCCGCGAGGATCACCTTTACCCCATGGCGGCCGCGATTTGGTCGACGCCGGCCCTGGAGGTCGGGGATTATCCCGCTGCCAATTTCGTGAAGTTCTGCCGCAATCACGGCCTGCTCGAAATGTGGAACCGGCCCGTGTGGTGCACCGTCAAGGGCGGTAGCCGCGAATATGTGACCCGCATGACCGAGCGCTTTTCAGATCGCATCCGGATCTCGACACCGATCGGAGCAATCCGCCGGCTGGCGGGCCGCGTCGAGATTTCGGATGCGAACGGTAATGTCCAGATGTTCGATGACGTCGTCATCGCAACGCATGCCGATCAGGCGCTGAAGATGCTCAGCGATGTCAGCGCCGACGAGCGCCGCGTTCTCAGTGCTTTCCGCTATTCCAAGAATGAGGCGATCCTGCATAACGATACTGGCCTAATGCCCGTGCGCCGTGCTGCGTGGTCGAGCTGGAACTATCTTTCGGACGATCGCCAAGGCTTCAACCAGCCCTCGATCACCTACTGGATGAACAAGCTCCAGCCGCTCGGTGCCGCCCCGCCGACCTTCGTGACGCTGAACCCTTGCCGCATGCCGCGCGCGGAGACGATCATCAGCCGCGAGATGTACGAACATCCCGTCTTCGATCTCGCGGCTGATCGCGCCCAGCAGGAGATCTGGTCGCTCCAGGGCCTGCGCAATACATGGTTCTGCGGCGCCCATTTCGGCAGCGGCTTCCATGAGGATGGTTTGCAGGCAGGGCTTGCTGTCGCGGAGGATCTCGGTGGCGTGCGTCGGCCCTGGCAGGTGGCGACCGAGAGCGCCCGCATCGTCCGCAAACCGGTCGCCTATCCCGTTCCCGTGGAGGCATTGGCATGAGCCAGCCGCTCACATCGGCGCTCTATCCTGGCCATGTAACGCATGCCAGGTTCAGGCCGAAGGTGCATCGGCTGAGCTATCGCATCTATTCGCTTCTCCTCGACCTCGACGAACTCGATGAGGTCGATCGGCGCCTTCGCTGGTTCTCCGTCGATCGTTTCAATCTCTTCTCGTTCTACCGCAAGGATCGCGGCGATCGCAGCGGTCGCGACCTCAAGGGCCAGGTCGAGCGCTCGATGCGCGCCGTCGGCGTTGAACCTGATGGCGGGCCTATCCGCCTGCTCGTCATGCCGCGGCTTCTCGGCTGGGCATTCAATCCGCTCAGCACATACTTCTGCTACCGCAAATCAGGCGAACTGGCTGCCATCCTCTGGGAGGTCGATAACACGTTCGGCGAACGCCACGCCTACATGATTCCGGCTTCCCCGCCGGCATCGGGCGGCGAGATCGTGCAACACTGCGACAAGGCTTTCCATGTCTCGCCCTTCATGGACATGGACCAGCACTATGTGTTCCGGATCTCGCCGCCCGGCGAGCTGCTATCCATCAAGATCGAGACCTCGGATGCCGAGGGTCCCATGCTCACCGCACGGCACTTGGCGCGTAAGGTAGAGCTTACAGATGCGGCGCTGCTCAAGGCTTTCTTCGCCATTCCATTTCTCACGCTCCGCGTTGTTGGGGGAATTCATTGGGAGGCCTTGAAGATTTGGTTCAAGGGCGTCAGGTTGCGTGCCAGGCCCGCGCCCCCGCGACACTCCGTCTCGGCCGTGCGCGATGTGCCGGATCTGAGGGGGCAGAAATCAGTGAGCGAGCTTGAAGGACATTCGTCGGTTTCGATTGCGCCGGCTGTCGTGGCCGGCGGTCTGGGTGTGCGGCTGCTTGGCAAGCTGACAGCGGGCATACGCTACGGCCGCCTGCGGATCGTGCTGCCATCGGGTGCGGTCATGGAAAAGGCCGGGCTGGAAGACGGTCCCGAGGCGACGATCGTGATGAAGCGCTGGCGCATGCTGCGCCGCGTGATCGCCGGAGGCGACATCGGCTTTGCCGAAGCCTTCATGCATGGCGAGTGGACCACGCCCGATCTCACATCGGTCATCCGTTTCGCGGCGCGGAATACCAAGGCGCTCGCTCCCGCTATCGAGGGCAATCGCCTGATGCGCCTGATGCACCGCATCGGTCACGTCTTCAATGCCAACACGAGGCGCGGCGCGCGGAAGAACATCGAGGCCCATTACGACCTCGGCAATGACTTCTACAAGCAATGGCTCGATCCGACCATGCTCTACTCCTCCGCGATCTGGAACGAAACCACCCGGGATCTCGAATCCGCGCAGCAGTTTCGCATGAAGCGCATCCGCGAAAAGCTGGAACTAAAGGGCGGAGAGACCGTTCTGGAAATAGGCTGCGGCTGGGGCGCGCTTGCCGCGAACCTGGCAGTTGAAGCGGATGCGAAAGTGACCGGCATTACGTTGTCTCCGTCGCAGCTGTCCTGGGCAAAGGATGTCGTCGACCGGACGGGCAAATCAGGCCAGGTTGATCTCCGGCTTCAGGATTACCGCGATACCGAGGGAAAATATGACCGGATCGTTTCGATCGAAATGTTCGAAGCGGTTGGGGAAGCCTATTGGCCAAGCTACTTCCAGACGCTCAAGCGCTGTCTGAAGGAACGTGGCAAGGCTGTGCTGCAGATCATTTCGATCGAGGAGAAGCGGTTCGAGGATTATCGCCGGAACACGGATTTCATCCAGAAATACGTCTTTCCCGGTGGTTTCCTGCCTTCGGACAAGGCCCTTTCCACAGAGATCGCAAAGGCTGGATTGGTGCTGAAGGAGATCGAGCATTTCGGCAAGTCCTACGCCAGGACGCTGGCCGAATGGTGCACCCGCTTCAAGGCGCAATGGTCGACCATCGCGCCTCTCGGATTTGACCAGCGCTTTCATCGGCTCTGGGAATATTACCTCTGCTATTGTGAAGCGGGGTTCGAGGAAGGCTCCGTCAATGTGGGCTTCTATACTTTGGAACATGCAAACCCCTGAAAGCTCGGTCGTTTGCGGAATGAGGAGATGCGTGGGATGAAGACGTTTCCGACAATCGCGACGATAGCCGCACTTGGTCTCTCCAGCGCGGTGCAAGCGGCCGACATCAACGGCAACTGGGCGCGTAGCGACGGCAAGGCGCGTGTCAAGATCGCCAGATGCGGCGCCAATATCTGTGCCACCAATACCTGGATCAAGCCCGGTACGCCGAGCGAGAAGACCGGCGATGTCCTCGTCATGACCGTTAAGGCCGATGCCAATGGCAATTACACGGGTTCGGCCTTCGATCGGCAGCGTGACATGAACTACAAGATCACGCTCACCGTGGGTGAGAACAAGATGACGTCGAAAGGCTGCGTGCTCGGCGGCCTGCTATGCAAGGGCGTCAACTGGACGCGCCTGAATTGATGATCCCTGTGTTCGCGAAGCGGAATGTCGGATGAAAACCATCCTTGTCGCCTATATCGCCACGCTCGTGGTCTTCGTGGTCGTGGATTTTATCTGGCTCAGTGCCATGGCAGATGTGCTTTATCGTCCCACGCTGGGTGACATGTTGGCGCCCGCCTTCCGTCCGGTGCCGGCTGTTCTTTTCTATCTGATCTACGCTGTGGGCCTCACCTTCTTCGCTGTACGGCCTTCGATGCAAAGCAGCGATCTGTTGATCGCGCTCTTCTATGGCGCGATGTTCGGCTTTGTCGCCTATGCCACCTACGACCTGACCAACCAGGCGACATTGAAGAACTGGTCGACGACCTTGACGATTGCCGATCTCGCCTGGGGCTCCGTCCTGTCGGCCATTGCGGCGACCGCGGGCAGCTGGATCGCGCAGCGCTTCGTGACGTGAATCCCGAATGGCGTGGCGGCGGCACGCGCGTGGAGATAGTACCAGGGCCATCGCCCCACACCTTGTCATATCATTCCGGGACCTGAGATCAGGATTGGAAGAGTTTACCCCGGATCACCGCCACATGACCGGTCTGTCCTGCCGCAACGTCCACCTCCGGCGGCGTATCGAGTTCGAGCGTGTCGCCTGCAGCCGTCACCGCCAGGATGCGCCGGCTGCCCGGCCGGTCCATGACGCGTTCGATCGTGGCGGGAATCCCATTGGAGTCCGACCAGGCGAGATCACCCGGCCGGACGAAAATCCGGGCCTCGCCGTCACTCAGTCCGGCGGCGTCGAGGGTCAAGCCGCCCGCGGTCGCACGTCCGCCCGCCACCCTTGTCGCGATCGTATGCGTGTCGCCGAGAAAGCGCATCACGAAGGCTGAGTTCGGATCCCGCGTCACCTCGAACGGCGTCCCTTCCTGCACAATCCTGCCTTCGTTGAGGATAACGACGCGGTCGGCGAGATCGAGCGCCTCTTCCTGGTCGTGTGTCACGAAAAGCGTGGTGATGCCGAGCTGTCCGTGGATTTCCTTCAGCCAACGGCGCAGGTCGCGGCGCACATTGGCGTCCAGCGCACCGAACGGTTCGTCAAGCAGCAGCACTTTCGGATCGACGGCAAGTGCCCGGGCCAACGCCACACGCTGCCGCTGGCCGCCTGAAATCTGCGAGGGAAAGCGCTCGCTCAAGCCTTCGAGCTGGACAAGCCGCAGAAGCTCGGCGACTCGCCAGCCAATTTCGGCTTTCGAACGCTTGCGGGCACGCCTGGTCTTCATGCCGAAGGCGATATTCTCAGCCACGGTCATATGTGGAAAAAGCGCATAGTGCTGGAAGACGAAGCCCACGCCACGGTCTCGCACCGGAATTCCGGTCGCGTCCTGGTCGCCGAAGAGGATGCGTCCATGGTCGGGGAACTCCAGCCCCGCGACCATGCGCAGGATCGTCGTCTTGCCGGAGCCCGAGGGCCCGAGTAGCGCCACCAGTTCGCCGCTGCCGATATCGAGCGACACGTCGTGAACCGCCCGGAACGTTTCGAATGTCTTGACGACGTGGTCGAGCTTTATCTTCATGCTGTTTCCCCAGTGCGGGTTGCTTCGCCTGTCGGGCTCATCCTGCGCACGCGACCCGCGCCCCGCCGTTCCAGCAGCACCTTGGCGATGATCGTGAAGACGGCGATGATCGCCAGGATCGAGGCAGCGGCGAAGGCGCCGGCGGCCTGGTAGTCGTGATAGAGCAATTCGATATGCAACGGCAGCGTATTGGTCTCGCCACGGATATTGCCGGACACGATCGAAACCGCGCCGAATTCGCCCATCACTCGCGCATTGCACAGGATCACGCCGTAGAGCAGCGCCCATTTGATGTTGGGAATGGTCACCGCGAAGAATGTATGCCAGCCCGAAGCGCCAAGCGACGTGGCCGCTTCCTCCAGGTCACGTCCCTGCGCCTGCATCAGCGGGATCAGTTCGCGGGCAACGAAAGGTGCGGTGACGAACATCGAGGCCAGAACGATGCCGGGCAGGGCGAAGAGGATCTTGACGCCCGCATCCTGCAGCAGCGGCCCGAAAATGCCTTGCAGTCCATAGACGAAGAGATAGGCCACGCCGGCGACAACAGGCGACACGGAGAATGGAATCTCGATGACGACGAGCAGCAGGCCTCTTCCGGGAAAATCGAACTTGGTGATCGCCCAGGCCGCGGCAACTCCGAACGCCGTATTGATCGGCACCGCGATCAGCGCGGTCGCCACTGTCATGTAGATCGCGCTCCGCGTATCCGGATGCAGGATCGCTTCGGCATAGGTCGCAATGCCTTTTGAGAAGGCCTCCACCCCAATCACCAGAAGCGGCGCGAGGATCAACAGCGCGCTGACGACCAGCACGAAGCCGATCAGCAGCCGCCGGACCAGCGCACCGTCGCCCACCCGCGTGTTTCTCGAAGGCACCCTCATGTCACTTGCGCTCCGTATATCTGAGCGCCCGGCGCTGCATCAGGTTGGTGACGGCAAGCATGACGAAGGCCGTGATCAGCAGCACGGAGGCAATCGCGGCCGCGGCCTGGTAATCATATTCCTCGAGCCGGATGAAGACGAGCAGCGCCGTGATCTCCGTCTCCATCGGCTGATTGCCGGCGATGAAGATGATGGCGCCGAATTCGCCCAGGCTGCGCGCGAAGGAGAGCGACACGCCCGCCAGCAGCGCTGGCGCCAGCAGCGGCAGGATCACCCGGGTGAATGTCTCGCCGTCGCTGCCGCCCAGCGATTGCGCGGCTTCCTCCAGTGCCGGATCAAGCTCCTCCAGCACCGGCTGCACGGTGCGCACGATGAAGGGCAGGCTGGTGAAGCTCATCGCGATGATGATGCCGAGCGGCGTATAGGCCACCTGGACGCCGAGCGGATTGAGCACATGGCCGAACCAGCCGCCGGGCGCGAAAAGTGTGGTGAGCGCAATGCCGGCAACCGCCGTCGGCAGCGCGAAGGGCAGATCGACGATCGCATCCAGCAGTCGCCGTCCGGGAAACCTGTAGCGCACCAGAACCCAGGCGAGAGCGAGGCCGAAGAACAGATTGAATGTGGTGGCCGCCAGCGCCGAGAGTGCCGTCACTCGGTAGCTCGCCACGGCGCGATCCGAGGAGATGATCTGCCAATAGGCGGAGGGCCCGAGGCTCGCGGCCTTGAACACCAGAGCCACGATCGGCAGCGCGATAACAAGCGAGACGTAGAGCAGCGTCACGCCCAGCGACAATGGCAATCCCGGCAGCACACGGCGTTGCAATCCATTATCCCTCTAGACAACATCGACCCGGCGGAAGGTCCGCCGGGTGAGATAGCAATTCGGAACTGGTCTTAACGCTGACCGTAAATCTGGTCCAGTAGGGCGCCCGATGCGAAATGCTCTTTCTGCGCCTTGGCCCAGCCGCCGAAGACCTCTTCGACGGTCAGGAGCTTCACCTCGGGAAAGGAGCTCTTGAATTCCGCCGCGACTTTCTCGTCGCGCACGCGGTTGCCGTTCTCGGCCAGTATCTTCTGGCCCTCCGGTGTGTAGAGGAATTCAAGGTAGGACTTGGCGATGTCGCGCGAGCCGTGGGCATCCGCCACCTTGTCGACGATTGCGACGGGGAACTCAGCAAGCAGGCTGACCGGCGGCACCACGACGTCATACTTGTCCTCGCCGAGTTCCCTGGCAATACCGCGCGTCTCGGCCTCGAAGGTGATCAGCACGTCGCCGATACCCCGCTCGGCGAAAGTCGTCGTCGCGGCGCGGCCGCCGGTATCGAACACAGGCACATTGTCGAACAGCTTCTTGACGAAGGCCGCGACCTTTTCCGGGTCGTCGCCGTAGGCCTGCTTGGCGAAAGCGGTGGCGGCCAGATAGGTGTAGCGCGCATTGCCGGAGGTTTTCGGATTGGGGAAGATCACCTTCACATCGTCGCGCACTAGGTCATCCCAGTTCTTGACATTCTTCGGGTTGCCCTCGCGCACCAGGAAGGCCGGCAGCGAATAGTAGGGCGAGGCGTTGTTGGCAAAATCCGCCCGCCAGTCGTCGGACACGAAGCCGCCCTTGACCAGTGCGTCGATATCCGTCGATTGGTTGAAGGTCACGACATCGGCTTCAAGTCCTTCAAGGATCGCGCGCGCCTGTTTGGAAGAGCCGGCATGCGACTGGCTGATCTCCAGGTCCTTGCCCGTTTGCGCCTTGTATTTCGGAATGAACGCCGCGTTGATGTCGGTGAAAAGTTCGCGGGAGACGTCATAGGATGCGTTGAGGATTTTGGTGGGCGGTTCGGCGAATGCAGTGCCGCCGATAACAGCTGCAAAGACCGTGCTCAGGAGAAGAAGGCGTTTCATATATCGGTTCCTCATTGAAAACTGGCGCCACGGTAATCAGGCCTGCCGGATGAATCGAGGAAACTTCCTTATCCAAAAGGGCCGATTGTGGAAATGTTCTTCTCAATTGCCTGTTGTTGTGACGGCAAAATACGAACGAACTCCCGAGTCGCCTCGGGAGTTTTGTTCGGCATTCCGTGTCTGGTTCAATCGGCCAAGGCATGCAGCTCGCGGCTGCGCGCCCGGATCGCGGTTGTCAGGTAACCGCGCAGGTCGCCATGTGCGGCCTTTTCGAGTTCCTGGCGCGACACGCCGTCCTCGCTGGCATCCTCCAGCAGCTCGGCCATCAGCGTGTCGATGTCATCCGGTTCGACTTTTTGCTTGTCGATGAAACTCTCCCGCCAAGCGGCAAGGAATTCTTTCGGGGAACTGTTCATGCCTGCCTCCTCATGCCGCGACATGCGGCTTTGCACTGCGCGAGGTAACGTGCGGCCAACATGGTTGTTCCGATGAAAAGACTGACGAAACTGCCGCGTCAAACGGCGGATCGAAGATAGGCCGCCGGATCGGGAATCGGTACCGCTGCCATCAGCGCCTTGGTATAATCCTCGCGCGGGTTCTCGAAGATCTCGCGCCGGGTTCCGGATTCGACGATCCGGCCGGCGCGCATCACCGCAACCTTGTGCGACATCCGCTCGATCACCGCCATGTCGTGCGAGATGAAGAGATAGGCAAGCCCCATCGTCTCCTGAAGTTCCAGCATCAGGTCGAGCACGCGGGCGCGCACCGACACGTCGAGCGCCGCGACACTTTCATCGGCAACGATGAGCCTGGGCTCCAGCGCCAAGGCTCGCGCGATGCAGATGCGCTGCCGCTGGCCGCCCGAGAATTCATGCGGATAGCGGCTCGCGGCATCAGGCGTCAGCCCGACGCGGCGCAGGAGTTCGGCGACGCGATCCTGCCGCTCGCGTTTGTTGCCGATATCATGGATGACCAGCGGCTCCGCCACCGCCTTGCCGACCGACATGCGCGGGTCGAGCGAGGCATAGGGGTCCTGGAAGATCATCTGTGCCGCGCGCCGCACCGGCTTCATTTCGCGCTGGCTGAGGCCGGCAATGCTGCGGCCCTCGATCTGCACCGCGCCGGAAAATGGTATCAGTCCCAGCACGGCCTTGCCCGTGGTGGATTTCCCCGAACCGCTCTCACCGACCAGGCCCATCGTCTCGCCCGGCATGATGTCGAAGCTCACATCCATCACCGAGGCGGCAGCGACCTTGCGCTTGAACAGGAATCCCGCCCCGCTGCCATAGGTCACTCCAAGGTCGCGCACATTGAGGATGGGCGTCTTGCTGCGCGGAGCAGGCGGGATATCGCCCTTCGAGACACGCGGCGGGCCGTCCGTCCCGGCATGCGCGCCAAGCCTCGGCACCGCAGCCAGCAACTGTCGTGTATAGAGTTCGCGCGGATGGCCGAAGATTTCCATCGACGGCCCCTGTTCCACGATCCGGCCATTCTGCATGATCACGACCCGATCGGCCATCTCAGCCACCACGCCCATGTCATGCGTGATCAGGATGATCGAGGTGCCGAATTCGGCCTTGAGTTCGCGCATCAGGGTCAGGATCTGCGCCTGCACCGTCACGTCGAGCGCCGTGGTCGGCTCGTCGGCGATCAGCACCTTCGGTCGGCAGGAAAGCGCCATGGCGATCATCACCCGCTGGCGCATGCCGCCGGAGAGTTCATGCGGATATTGCTTCAGCCGCCGCACTGGGTCGGTGATCTGCACCTTGTCCAGCATGTCGAGCGCGATTGCTTCGGCATCGGCCGATCCCTGGTGCTCGCGGATCGCTTCGGTCAGTTGGGCGCCGATGCTCATCACCGGATTGAGCGAGGTCATCGGCTCCTGGAAGATCATCGCGGCCTCGCCGCCGCGCACATGCCGCATCGCGCTGTTGGAGAGCTTCGTCAGTTCCCGCCCGTCGAGCCGGATCGAGCCCGATGCGACTTGCAGCGACGCCTTGGGCAGCAATCCCATGATCGAGAGCGAGGTCACGGATTTCCCCGAACCGCTCTCGCCGGCGATGCAAAGCGTCTCGCCTGCGCGGAGCTCGAAGCTGATATCCTCAAGCACGGCCTTGCGACCCTCGGGCGTCCGCGCGTCGACGCTGAGCTTGTCTACCTTGAGCACCGGCATACCGGCGGGCATTGTTTCCGTCACGCCAGCACGATCCTCGGGAAGTAGAACGACACCACCCAGTTCGGCATATCGACGATTTCGCTGATCCGGAGATCGCCGCAGACCGAGCAGAGCATATAGGCATCGACCGCGCTGTAGCCGTGTTCGGATGTCAGAAGGTCGATCATCCGCATTACCGCTTCGCGCGCGCCGGTCATCAGGTCGGGGCCGATGCCGGTCGTCACTTCATATCCCATGCCGTCGAGATGCCGCGTCACCGGCTCGGTCGTGGTGAAACGCGGTGTCTTGAGGTTGGCGCCCTTCACGAGATCGAGCGTCAGCTCGACATTCATCTGGCTCTCGATGGCGGTGCCGCAGACCTCGCCGTCGCCCTGCGCGGCATGCGTATCGCCAACCGAGAACAGGGCGCCCTCCACCTCGATGGGGAGATACAGCGTCACGCCCGCCGTCAAATCGCGGATATCCATATTGCCGCCGACCCGACGCGGTGGAACGACCGAATGCAGGCCAGCCTCGGCCGGCGCGACGCCGATCGTGCCGGCGAATGGCTTGAGCGGCACCTTGCCGCCGGGGCCGAAGGCCGAGGGGGCCATCGATGCCGCATCATAGGTCCAGACATGCAGCGCCGGATCCTTGAACTGGTCCGCCAGAAGGCCGAAGCCGGGAATGTTCGCGGTCCAGCCCACACCCGAGGGGTGGAATTTGCGGATGGTCACCTTCAGCGCGTCGCCCGGTTGAGCGCCCTCGACATAGACCGGCCCCGAGACCGGATTGATCTTGGCGAAATCGAGATCGGCCAGCGTCGCCAGCGTCGCATCGGCGCCGAGCTGCCCGCCCGAGGAATCCATGCATTCGAAGAGGATCGTCTCGCCTGGCTTCGCCGTCAGAGCCGGCGGGAAATCACGGTTCCAGCCGAAATTGTGCTGGGCCTGGTGGATAGTGTGGTTGCAGATGCTGCACATGGGAATTCTCCAGATACGATACCTCCCCGGTACTTGCCGGGGAGGTTAAGACCGCCCTTTGTTACTTCACGAAGATCGCGTCGTAGTTGATGACGCGGGTCGGATCGATATAGATGTTGTCTGCGCCGCCCATGCGGAGCGATTTGGCGACGACGCGGCGTTCGTTGGTGACCGGGATCCACGGCGCGTCCTTCATCACATCCGTGAAGATGCCCTTCCACGCCTCGATGCGTTCGCCTGACTTCGCAGGATCGGACATCGAATCGGCCGCCACCGCGCGCTTGTCGAGATCGGCGTTGCAGTACCACGACCAGTTCCAGCCGCCCTGCACCGCGCCGCCGCAGCCCAGAATCGGGCCGTAGAAGTTGGACGGATCGGG
>Ga0307515_10000555_pt1 | contig 88228 bp, 97 predicted proteins | sample 17_EM_MG_FD_194513 | JGI IMG/M metagenome (GOLD analysis project Ga0307515, IMG submission 194513) | Populus trichocarpa ectomycorrhiza microbial communities from riparian zone in the Pacific Northwest, United States - 17_EM | ecosystem: Host-associated > Plants > Roots > Unclassified | place... | reverse complement strand
ATACAAAAACACATCATTGGTTGTTGAAAACGCCATTTTGATAAGATACAATTAACAAACTCCAAAAACAAGAGCCTTATTTGAATCTATAGATGGACCCGCTGGGCGACCCGCTGACAACCCGCCCCATTCAGACAGGTTGGGAGTTCACCTTTGAACCGTACCCGAGTTGACAGTTCGGGTTCATTGCCAACCCGGACCGCCGATTTGGCAACTGTTTGGTTTGGACCCGGACCCGGACCTGAAGTGACGGTCCGGAACCGTTCCTAACAGTAAGGTAGGGTCAGGATATCTACGTGACGATATCCAAACAACAATAAACAAGTAAACCAAACAATGCAGCCAATGGAATACCATCCAAACCACAGATAAACATTCCCAACATACCTGACCGGCAAGAAAACCAAATAACAACACATGAATTCCCTTCCAGAGGACATACACAGTTTCCGTTCATACATGACCAGCGGAAAACCAAACGAAAGCCTGCCGAATACAATCGAATAATATCCACCTCAACGACCCTTGAACCAATTCAAATACCAAAAGTCCATACCACTGGCCAGAGGAGGTTCATCAACCGGGTGAATGCTGTTGACTTCAGTCAGTAAAGGACCCACCGAAATGAGGCTAGCAGCCTACCTCTATCAGCATCAGGTGCAGCTTGCGGCAACACAAGGAAGATCTGATTCGGTATCTCTTTGTCCCAGATAAGTTTGAGTGAAGTTGAGACATCCTCGTCCCGCTCGATGAAGACCAGTCTTTCCCCAGGCCAGGACTGTGGAACCCCACCGGATCTATACAATAGGCCCATATACCTTGGACCAGGCCGGCCCAATAGCCTCACGTCCTGCAACTTCGGCCCCCAGATAGTGGCATAGGACCACCGGACATCCAGACTCCGGATAGTATCCTCGTCATCATTCTGGTATTTGACACAGTTGGCGACACAGATTGCGCCTTTGTGCCAGATCAGCCGACTTTGTGCTGCCCATTTTGCCGGTGGGTTGTGATCATCTAAACCCTGCAACCCGCCACCTAACAATCCACCCCAGGATTTTGCCACAGGAGGAGGGTGAACCAGAAGAGGGTGAACAGGAGGAGGGTGAAACGGAGGGGGGCGAACTGGAGGACTTGAAATGATGGGAGGGTGAACCAGGGGCGTCGGATCGGCCATGGGAGTGGGATTGACTGCGGGAGACGGATTGGCTTTGGGAGCAGGATCGGCAGTGGGAGTAGGAGCGACCGCGGGCGTGCCAATGGAAGAGTCTGGAATCGATGGTTCTGTTTGTCCAGATGGTCCCTGTTGTCAAGGTGGTCCAGAGATCATGAGGTTCTCCTGGGTTGGCCCAGGGGTGTCATCGATCCTCTTTCTTTTCCGCCATCTCTTTTGGCACACTCCGCAAAGATGTTCATCAGTGCCCACCAGGCAGCATCCTCCCCGCGTTATTCATCCAATTCTTCGTAACATCTCCTGTTGGCTCCACCCTTCCATGCACCACGGAACAGGGCTAATATGGCATATCCAAAGACAACCTCATCAGTCAACGTCCAGAAGTCTGCTGACTACAAGGGATTCTGCATTGTCCTTCCAACTGTCCAGCATTCCAACGCTGTAAATCGGTCCTCACCGTGCCTCCAGGCTGCATCCCATTGCGCCCTCACATCTGCAGATGGCCTCCGGACTATGAGCAATGACGATGTGATCTGCATTGGTGCGAGTGGGAGCCGTGTTGGTGTTTAGACCATCAGGTTCATTTCATTGGCTAGATTCCTGATAGTGGAATTACAAATTCCGTGACCGACTCTTGTCAGGGGCACATGGGCAACAACTCGAGGGCTCTGATATCATCGTCCTTGGATAGATGATCATCGTCCCCACCACATTGATCTGGCCGAACAGGTTCCTGTCCTTTATTGGTGGTGGCTCCCATGTCTTGCCCACCGCCCATCAAATTGCTATTGCTGGTGTCATCATCTTCACCATCGGACAGATCGCAGTTCTGACGCGCCATTTGCCGTTCTGTATTCTCCCGCCACCGGTGACCCAGTGTCTCCACTGCCCACCAGATGAGATCCTGTCCACACCTAAGCGAGACCATGTGATTAATGTCTTCCCGAGTAGCTGATCTGGAGTAGATCTCGGCTACCGCGCCAAGTCAAGGGCTATGTTGGGAGGATGGAATCAGGGCCTCCGTCACATCTTCATGGAACCGTCTATTCCCCTCAGCAGTGGTGATGATTGGGAGCGCCCTGGTGTTATAACATATTTCTTGAATGGTGTGTCGGCAGGTCTGCAACAATCCTTCGTTGACTCCGAGGATGGCATCTGCCATAGCCGGTGGGATGATATACCGATTTCCTCTTCCTAGAGACCGGTATCCCTATATGGTGATCAGGTGTATTCCTGTGGAATCCCCAATAATACTTACTAGGTGACCATCCACTGGCTCCCGGCTGATATAAGGCATAATGTCATCCCCCTAATCCTCGTCGTCCTTGTCCTCATCATCCTCGTCCTCGTCTGTCTCTACCACCGGCTGTTTGTCTTTCGGCTGCTGCTTCGACTCCTGCTCCTGCTCCTTGTCGCTTTTGCTATCATCGGAGATGACAATTGCCTTGAGTACATTTGGCATCTGGACATAGATTGAGCCACTGGTTTCGACCTTGGCCAACCCCGGCTTGCCCTTTGCCGGCCTGCCAATGTGTTCATTCTCATTGTCCATCTTGGACTGGTGGCTTCCAGGGTGATAGGGGTTGCGATGCTTGGGTTTATCAGTCAGTGATGACACCGTATATAAGATGTATCAATGTAACCATCCAAGGTAAGCCCGATTCTGGTTGCAACTATTGTTTGGTGGGGAGTATGATCACATAGACAGCGTGGGATCGGTAGATTTAGGATCAGAGATTGGAGGTTTGGGTGTGGAATCGGTCTGGAAGTGGGAGATTCGGTGCCGTTCGAACGTCAGCTGTTGGGGGTGCGAATGTGGAGCCTGTGCAGTGTACTGAAGATGGAGGAAACGGGTGCGATGGCTAGAGATAGTCTCTATATATACTACTTATCAGCTGAGACTATATGGATAGTAAATTCGATCTAGGAGATTTTGCGATGAACTTCCCAACTTCCATTGCTATAGCAATTCTGTATCGCTAGTGGAACAATGAAACCCGCTGGAACTGGCATCCCTGCAGGATAGGTTGATGAGAAGAGCCGATGCGTTGGTTTCTGCGCTTCTGGTAGATGAGAGATGGGCTTTTGTGATCCTTGAGACTCGTGAGAGTTGATGGTCATTAACATCTTTTAGACAAACTGCAGGTTCAGAACTCGCTGAGGTCAGTCTGCCGCGCACATGCACCCACACCCAGATTTGCCGCTGGTACCCGTAGCTATCCAAGGCAAGCTGTTGGCATTCTCCGATCGCTGGACCTAACTCATCCACCGGGCTTGAGTACCTGGTCAAACTTTCTATGCATCATCAAAGGTTACATGCATTGTGAAACTTTACATGCATTGTCAAACTTTGTAAGCATTGTCAAACTTTATATAAACAAAGGATAAAATGATCGACAAGATGTCTTTTCTTTGTTCAAGCATTCCATTATTCAACGCACTCTCGGACCTTCTGACAGAGCTTGAGCGCCCTTCCTACAACCATTTCATCAAACATACCCCCATTGACCCATTCCTCGGCTTTCTTTGTGCAGGAACACGCGACTTGGTAAGTGATTTCATCCAACAGACCTCGAACACCCTCTGACCATTTGGCAGACGTCGAGCCATGCCATCAGCACGCAGACGACGGATAAGCGCCCTAGACCCACTTGAATGCCCATATCCTGACTGGATGGGGATGTATGTCTGGCGGGGATACCTTCAACACCATCTGGGAATCAGCCTTCAGGGTCAGCCGCCACAACCAGCAAGCCAGGGACAAAGCCACCCGCCGCATCGATGACTGTGCTCACCACATCGGCAGAGTGTTACCGAAACTGCTGAACCTGATGGCAGTATCTCTAACCTGCATTCAACTAAGTTCTGGAGGAAACCGACTCCGATGATGACGGCCTCTTCAGACCGGTCCCACAACCCCATACTCTAGAACAGCAGCTTGATACGGAGTAGGCTGATCCCGGGAAAATTCCGACTGGTAAGGAATATCTGGAAATTGAGGTACATCCCACAGCTGGGAGGACCTTTGCTGATGATCCCGATTACGATGCGTTCCGAGATCACATCCATGACCCGTGGCAACCCTTGAAGTGTGCCGAAGGCTTCAAGCAGGCCATCAGATTGGTGAAAGTGAACTATTTCAAGTCTCATAGTGATTGCCACTTCAACGAAGATGGATGCAAGATTCCACAGCCCTTTTCCTACCCCGCCGGATGGAAGATGTACAATCATATCTACGCGATGGATATCTATCTACCAAAATGGAGAGAAGCCTTCAAGTCCACACTCAATGATCGGACGTTTTCAATTTTCGAGACCCGGTAGAATGTGCGCTGTCCCTCCCTCGCCAATGCCCCTATAACAACCACATGATCCAAAGAGCAACCTGGACTGTAGAGGCGGAGGGTGATCGAGTGTATTCCGAGATGAATTCGGCAGACTGGTCGTGGTGGGAAACGCAGGATAGACTTCCTCTGGGGGCCACAATTGTTCCACTGATCTGTGGATTGGACGAGACGCAGCTCACCAATCTTTCCGGCGACAGGAAAGCCTGGTCAATCATCCTCACCTGTGGGAATATCCATTCCTCCTTACGGAACACATGCAGCTACATCACGTGAATTGTGCTTGCCATTGTCCCGGTGCAGCCCAATTTCCAACCGAATTCCGCATCCGGTGACTGAGCCCAGAGGGATATCAATCAGCAGGTGTGGTCTGATATTGCCAAGATAGTGCTGGAGCCAGTCACACGATTTCCCGAGGGAGGAGACATGGATTCCAGTGCTCTGTGGCCTTGTTCCGACAGCAACCAGAGTCGTTGCTGGCCAATTGTTGTGTCTTGGCAAGCAGATCACATGGAGCATGCCGACCTTATGAGTATCCAGTACAATGCTTGCCCTAAGTGTCAAACTCCGAAGGATGAACTGCAGTCGCTTATCATTCCGCCGGACTTGGAATTCCACCAGCAACAGTCAGCGGTCTTTCAGCAGAAATTTTGGGAGTATCAGAATGCCAAAACTGCTAACAACTGTCAGGCTATAAAGAACACTGAGGACTGGTTCCAGTCTCTCAGTGTGAGGCCGGTCACATGGATCTTTTGGGATCATCCGCATGTCGAAGCCAACAAGCCCCACCAGCCTGATATCCTAAATATCATATTCATCGGATTGTTCGATCACCTTTTGACCTGGATGCAGGGCTTCCTCCAACGCCACGGGAAAGCCGCAGTATTTGGAGAGATCTGGGCTGCCATTCCTCCATACCTTAGTCTCTATCACTATGGCAAAAGCCTACCGGCAAATTGTGCATTGGAATGGTAACAAGAGGCGAAATCTCGTTCAAATGATCTACCCGGCATTGGCAGCAGCATTAAACGACCCACTGCCCCGTTAGCGAGCGGTCTTCCAGCGAGCATTGACCTGTGTTTGGTCACTGGTCTACTGGAGTTATGTGGTACAATTGCGAACCCACACAACTGAGACTCTCAATAGTATAGTGGAAGGCTATGTAGAGAAATTGCATGCAACTAAGCACATTTTAACCACCTACTGGACGTCATAGGCCCCAGACAGCATCGCCGATGCAAGCATGAAGGACCAAAAGATGCAACTGAAGGCCGAATATGCCATTGAGGATGAAGAATGGGCCGAGCGCAGAGAAGTTCTTTCCAGCACCCAAAAGGAACACTGAAAGGCAGAGGACAAAAAGCGCCAACAGGTACTCTAAAATTCAATGGTACACAAACATACCAGCGTCGACTTCATCAAAATTCACCTCATGGTGCATTATGAGGAATGAGTTCAGCGCTTTGGACATTTAGTCAATGACAGCACTGCAACGCAGAAATGAACCATCCAGAGATGTGTGTGGGCCTGTATCGCCAGTCAATTCGCAACTTTCACTATGACTGGCAGATTCTCGACGAGTACTCTCACATCCAAGCACTCTGGATGCGGTGCCTCCACCTCCGGCAGCTGGCTATGGAAGGCCACTGGACCCCTGAAATCCAGGAGGCACTTTAGTTATATCAACCTAATGATTAAATTGTTGTCAACAAATGCAACCATGACCAAGTGCCGATACCACAGAACGGACCCATATGCTTCCCCGTGGATGAGGGAAATATCCAAGTCGGTTGGCTGCGCACCCCCAGACGAAAGGGCTTCTTTGTCAAGAACGAGCGTCTTCCAACGTACAACATTCCACTTGGAGACTACATAAATCGAGACCATAGATACAACGTTAACATACCCACCACCGATAGGTGGGGCATCAGTGCGATATTTGCCGCCCAATTCAACCTACTCAATGTTCCAGTGGCCAACTTCCAGTCCTTCAGGGGTTGTGATTCCACTGCCCGTACGTTGCGCTACACGGACGACCAATCGTTTCCGAATACCGAGCCTTGGAGCGACTTTGTGTTGTTCCGGATAGATCAGCGGCCGAATGGAGATGTAGTGGACTCAGGACTGGCAGGACTTGTGAGGATTCTACAGCGACAGGATGGCCTACGGAAGAGATGCGTTGTTCGCTTGCGGGTGCTCCAGCTTGAAAACCAAGGCGATTGTCTGCTGTCCTATGGGCTGCTTGGAGTCTACGACAAAGTTTTCCGTCGGAAACAGGCGGACTATGTAGTACTTTATATGAAGTGCATATGGGAAGCTGCGCACCTGATTCACATGCCCGGTACCAGATTCAACTATGTCAATAACACTATCGACCTAGTCATGTTCAATCATTTTTGGCCCAAACCACCGGAAGCTGATGGTGACATGCAGACTGACGATGACACTGCTAGGCCAGAGGAATACTGTAGGAACGGAATTGCCCGCATTGACGAGGACGAAGAGGACGAAGCAGCGGAGGATGAGAAGGACGAGGAGGTTGAGGACGATGAAGAGTAGAAGTAGGTACAGTCTCCACAGGGCGTCAGGTGTGCAATAGCTCGAACCCTCCCGCATTGTATGGCTCCATCTGTATGAATCCTGCCCGAGGTAACAGGCTTCTGACTCACCCACGAACCATAGCTCGATATGTAGACACTACTCGACCTGGGGCATCAGTCCTGGCTCTCCTGCGATTCATAGCTTGATATGTAGAAATTACTTGGCATGAGAAATCGGTCCTGGCTCTCCTGCGATCCATAGCTCGATATGTAGAAAATACTTGACCCAAGGCATCATTCCTCCAGCTCTTCCACGTTCCATAGCATTACATGTCAAGAAATGCTGGCCCCAGGCATCGGACCTCTGGCTCTCCCTCGTCTCATGTAATCAAGCACAATTTCTAGTCATCATGTACACTTGATATAATACTGTCTGCATCCAGGCGCAAGTCCATAGGACTTCATAGTGCCACGCGTCAAATATACTATGTATTACTGGCCCACAAACAGCTTCTCCATGAGTTATGCGTTAGGTACGGTCATTTTTCCCGGTGGCTGTACAGCAGGCGCAGTGTATCATTTAGCAAGATTTACAAATTTTGATAGAATGAGAGCGAACAGTGCAAGAATATTATGGGGCTTGGCTTTGCAATAGAGCCGAGTCTCAATCACCCAGAAAGGAATCCGATAAGTACAAATCATTATGAGTGCAATTATCGATAACAGCAGATTTTGAATGGAGAATATATTGAAGTTAGCGTCAACGTTGCGTCAACGATTTGTGGTGTTGCAAGTTTGGTTTGTGAAAAGTCATTTGGTCGCTGTTATGCATACCCGACGTATTGGCAGCCTGTATAGGTAAAACAGACAGCTACCAATTCACTTCCCCATTCTGGGAATGAGCATCAATGGAGCATCAACGATGTTAAGCTTTGCATCGTGGGAAATCTAATATCCAATTGGTTGCAGACATCCATTCATAAGATATTGGCAACCTTTCAGGGCAAAAACAGCAGCAACACACTCCCTGCCACATCCTGAAAATGTGTGCCAACGGAGCGCCAACCATTTTTGGTCTTGTCAGTCCGGTAATTACAATGTGATGTGGTAGTGGTTATAGATAATGAATGTATTGCCCGCATTTATAGGCCAAAGAGAATACGACATGGTCACTGCCCCATCCTGAAAATGAGCGTCAACATAGTGTCAACAATTTTTGGCTTTGCATCTTGGGTCACCTAAATGGCAACTGGTTGCAGACATCCATACATGCTATATTGCCGCCTTTAAGGGCAAAGACTAAAGCGAAAGGCTCCCAGCCTCATCTGGAAAATGAATTTCAACGGAGCATCAAAGATTTTGGATGTTGGACCTTTGCTAATCTGAGTGTCACATTGTGGCAATAATTAAGAGATCAAATAATGGCTGCGTTTTCAGTCATAATAGTGCATGATATCATCATTACCCTATGATTGAAATGAGCGTCAATCGAGCGTCAACAATTCCAGATCTTGGGTAATGTGTAACCAAGGCATCGGGCAGATATTTGAGCACATAACAGATTTACCGACTGCCTTGACAGACGAAAATGCAAACTATACAAGGAGAAACACCGATTCCAAAATAATTGATATTGCACACTTCAACACATGTAAAAAGCCATTACTGGATGTTGAATAAGTGATTTTGGTAAGATACAGTTATCATGCTGCAAAAACAAGCACATCATATAAATCTACAGATGGACCCATTGGAGATCCCGCTGAAAACCCGCCCTATTCAGACAGGTTGGAAGAGTTCAATCGATCCAGACCCGAATGGACTGTTCGGTTCCGACCTTGTACCAGACCCCAAGTGACGGTCTGGAACCATTGCTAACACCAGGAGCAACAGAGTCTGTGATCGCCAAGAAATGGGATACAGCAATGAAGGAAGAGTTAGATGCAATTGATTATCGTGAAGTCTAGGGTGATTTCGTGTGGCTTTCGGAAAGGAGAAAGGTTTCGCAATGTCATTTGGTATCTACGATCAAGTGTGACAGTGCAGGCAATGTGCAGCGGTTTGACGCCAGGCTAGTCTGTGGAGGAAATTACCAGATTGAAGGCATTGACAACTAGGCTATGGATGCACCAACTGTTCGCTTGGGCCACATTAAGTTGGCACTTGTGACCGCTGTGATGTACAATCATGAGATCCATCAACTAGACGTATGCACTGCTTTCTTGGAAGTTGACTTGGAAGAAATGATATATATGAACCTGCTGCAGCGTTATTTTCATTTCCTTCAGAATGGGAACAGATATAAATATCACAGATTAAAGGCTTTGCAAAAGATGGTACTCTGCTTGGGAAAGCCTCCTTATGGCCTGAAGCAGTCTTCGCTCATGTGGTGTGGCACTTTTAAGGACTTTGTGACCTCGATTGGGTTTGTCGCATTACTCATCGATAGTAGACTATTCATACTCCGCGATCAGGATCGAGTTATAGTTGATGCCACAGTGGATTTGTACGATGATGATTTTGTTATCATTTTTAATTGCGGCTTGATTGGGCATAGCAAGGATCAGATGAGGAATAGGTTCTGGATGCGTGATCTTGGGAGTGTCTGCTTCCATTTCGACATGAGCATTGAACCCATTTGGGCGCATCAGACCATTGACATCCATCAACACAGCTACCCTCGGACGATGATGGCGATGTTCACATTGGATCAGTCCAGATCAGTTGCCATTCAAATATCAATTATTCTTGACAAGAGGATGCCCAACGAAGAAGCCTGCGTTCAGTGCACATACCAATCGGTGATGGGTAGCCTTCTGTACGTGATGATCACCACTCAGCCTGATATCACCAATGCCATTGGAGTTCTGAGCCGGAAAAATTGTGATTGGAGCAATGAGCATGTGGTAGCACTGAATTGCGTGTTACTGTACCTCGACTGGATGAAGAAGTTCCCACTGCGATTCGGAAGGGCAGTAGGAGGACCACTTGGATGTTATGTCAATTCGGACTATGCTGGATGCCTGGGTGAGAATGCATCGACAACCGGACTAGTCATCACCTGTAGAGGAGCAGTCAACTGCAGCTCAAGAAAACAGATGTCAACTACCCACTCCACAACTGATGCCCAATACTCTGCATTTGGAGTAGGCTGCATGAGAGTCACAGAGATCTCGCATCTCTTGAATGAGCTCTGTATCCCTACTATCCCTCAAGAGTTTTTTGATTCACAGTCACTGATCGTGAGCATCAAGAATCTAATTTACCAGGATACTGCAGTCGCACACCTTGCAACAAAGTACTATCTTTCTGCAGACATGGCTAGAGATGGAGAGATTGACCTGAGCTACATACCTACTGCTGAGATGCGTGCTGACTGCTTCACAATGCCGCTGCCAAAGCCTGCCATCTTGAAGCAGCGTGCTGCAGTGGGAATGATCAGAATTGGACTCAGAAATGGACTTGGAATTGGAATTGGAAATGGCTTTGGGAATGGCATCAGGAAGTGAATTGATTGGGCATGTATAATTCAAGGAGACCGATGATGTTTGATTGGCTTCAGTTTTCCTTTCTCCACCGTTTTGGTTTGAAATGGATGTAATAGCCGTCCTGGAGGAGTGTTTTGCTGATTGGGAGTATGGATATCACTATGCCTAGGACTATGATGTAACTTCCCTCATTTGTAGTTAGTGCGATTAGTCATCGATTGACCTTATGTTGATGCGACATGTCTCATTACGCGATACAATACTCACACCTCTGCAAATGTCCACACACACTCGACTACTTATGTAGGCGCCACTGTACAACAGTATGGCCCAAAGCAGCCATCCTGTTGACCTCTATATGATATTCAACCTATAGTTATCTCTCATTGATTCAAAGAGATGTGCATGTGAACCTATGGATCAATATATGGCAGGTGGCTAGAGCTAGACTTACACTAATCTTTACTGCCTGCAGTCTTCACTTTTATACCAGTACTGTATACACTATTGCAATGAGTCCACATTGCAGCACACTGGCACTTGAAAGCCTGCTTGAATGTCTGCTTGAATATGTACTTGAGAACCTCATTGAGGGCTGGCTTGGAAGCCTACCGGAGAGAGCCATGTTTGGAAAAACTGTACTTTGGAAGAAGTAGAGTTTTTCACTGCAAACTTTTTGCAATATACATACTGTCAGTGTGTGGAAACTTTGGCCAATAGATGGCTTTAAGTCTGTTAAATCTTTAACATTGACAATGATGTAGCCAACCTGCTTGACTGAGTACTTGTAGTACCATTGCTGTCACCATCACCATCACCATTACTATTACTATTTCCATTGCCATTACCATTAACATTACTATTACCATTACCATTACCATTACAATTACTATTGCTATCACCATTACTATCCCAATCACCATCACCATCACCATTACCATTACCATTGCTATTTCCATTGATATTTTCATTGCCATTCTAACCATCAGTCCTAGACTGACTGCATGTACATATAGTCACACCTCACACTCTGTGAGCGGCCAGCAGCAGATATCTCTGCAAAATCTGATATGGAGTTCTGCTCTCTCCAATATTCAATTGTCAATACCATGAGCGTAAGGTATGGTAAAATCTGGTTACAGTGACTGTAACAGACAGAGTTGTACTGAGGTAATATTGTTAACTAAAATGTGATATCAGATATTGGAATGATCAACATAAAGTGCATATCAAGAACCAAGTCACAGAGTTTGACATCATTTCCTGAGTCATCAATTGGTTTGCTGTACAAAAGAACGAGTACAGAGAGTGAATAGGGAAATATTACAATATCAAATATCCTCTGATTAGATACATTTCATTGGTTACCCTTAACTAACTTTCTGTGCTCCAATATTCCATCCAAATCCTCACTCATGATCCTACACACCACTTAACACACTCTTATCGTAACAACCAAGCTATATCCCCTAATATCAGAACATCTTTAATCACTTCCTTATCATACCAAAATATCCCACCACCTCTATATAGAATCCTCATGCAATCCCCACATCCTGCAATGTCACCCAGTATCTGTGCATTATTCTCTGACTCACCCATCTATACCTGGCTTCAGCAGTAACTCTGTGCCATACAAGTATGACCTGTGTAGAGTTGAGGTTCTTTGAGATCATTCCCACACGATCCAGATTGCTATGAATGCTTTCTATGAAATTCGGTAATAGTGTGTACTCCATCAATGAACATCGCATATTCCCACATCAAAGCATTATCTTCATTTTACATGATCAAACATAATGACTGTTGACATTGCATTTAAGAATTTGGCACCCTTGATGATTAAGATTCCTCTGGACTATCAAGCTCAACAGTGGAAGGGTGTAGCATTCTTCCTCTGGGAAGGGGATCATCTGTAATGGGATCCAATGATGGAGCAGGTTTGATATTATGAATTCATACTGCTACAGGGAGGTACAACTTGCATGCATACTTTGAAATTTGTCAGGTAACATACTTTGTTCCAAGATGGTGGCTGTCTAGCTTACATGCCGGTGGAATGGGTCAAATGTGTATAGAGTGTTAGCAACGGGTCCGGGAGACCCGCCAGCGGTCCGGGTTTGGACCGCACATATGGGTCGATTCGGAACCAGACCTGTCCAAAAACCCGACCCGCTGACTCTTGGGGACCCAAACCCGAACCCGTCCGTGTTCACCCACCGCTTAAGCCTGGATTCGCTAGACCCGTCAGTTCCAATCTCTGGTTGCTTGTTTCGGGTATCTCATTGATGGTCGCATTCTGACATGCTACTGTTGATCGCTAAATATTGACATTGGTACGTCACAGTTCATTTTCGATGTATTGGCTCCCTTAATGATCAACACGAATCGACACACGTGCCCTACCGCATCCTGTAACTGTGCGTCAACAGAGCATCAACAATTGTTGGTCATGTATCTTGGGTACTCTGGAGGTGCGACAGGTCAAATACAGTCGTAAACAAAGTATTGGCCACCTTTATTGCCAAAAAAGCAAGCAAAACAGTCCCTAACCCATCTTGAAAATGAGCGTCAACAGAGGGTCAACGATTTTGGGTCTTGCATCTTCCGTAATATGAGTGGCGCTTGATCACAAGCATCCATACACACGGATACGGCAGCCTGTATGGGCGGATGTGTACGGAATATCCCCGGGATATCCTCTGGGATAGTAAAAACGCATATCATTCACAGAGCTACCACTGGGTACTCGTGAGCCTTTTAGGGTACCAAAACAGTCAAAACCATGTATATTGACAATAATGGCTACATTGCGCTGTAATTAACCATAACAGAAGGCCAACAATCGTTGACACTCCGTTGACGCTGATTTTCATGATGGGGCCGGGAGCATTTCACTGTCTCTTTTGCCTATAAAGGCAGCCAATACTTCCTTTATGACTATGTGCAACCTATAGCCCTGCAGATTACCCAAGATACATGACCAAGAATCGTTAATGCTCCATTGACACTCATTTTCATGATGCGGCAGGGAGCGTTTTACTTTCTCTTCTGCCTATAAAGGCAGCCAATACTTTGTTTATGACAATTTGCAACATATCGCCCCCCAGCTTACCCAAGATTCATGACCAACAATTGCTGACGCTCTGTTGATGCTCATTTTCATGATGGGGCAGGGAGCGTTTAACTTTCTCTGTTGCCTATAAAGGCAGCCAATACTTCGTTTATGACTATTTGTTACCTATCACCGCCCAGATGGCCCAAGATATATGACCAAGAATCGTTGACGCTCTGTTTACACTCATTTTCATGATGTGGCAAGGAGCGGTTCACTTTCTCTTATACCCATACAGGCAGCGAATACTTCATTTATGACTATTTGCAACCTATCGCCCACAAGATTACCCAAGATTCATGACCGAGAGTCGTTGACACTCTGTTGACTCTCATTTTGCCACGGGTGTATCCACCATATGCAATCATTTGATTTGGAGTAGTCAATCATTCATGTTGATTTGGCAGCATTTCTCGCATTTTCATTTACTTTCTTCTTGATCACTACATTGTTCTTTATTATTACATACAAATATATCCTGCAAAATATACTTTACAGTGTCTGTGAATTCAGGATAATAATTGTCTCCGAAATTCCATGTCATTCGATCAATGCTAGTCGTCACTGCCATGTTCGCTCAATAGGCTGCTTAGGTCTTCAAAATGAATGTTAGCTGCATTACCATACAACAGATAGTGAACTGAGCAGTGGATGTTCCTTCATCAGGCAGCATATCTGGATTAATATCTGTATGGTGCTTGCTATCCTAGGCAGATGTATCGAGGGTAGAAGATTCAGCACAGGGAAGATATCTATGTGAATACGCAGATCCGGCTGGCGAATTGAGAATTTTGAGACATTGAGCTCCGGAAGTCTTAACGGATGAGGTTGGTGGTGTTCTGGGCAGAGCTGGCGTCTGCTGCGGAGTAGGCTTTCGAGTCGGCTCCGGAGTCTGCTGTCTGCGTCAGGTGGGCGGAGGTGCACATGTTCCTCGGCGTCTCCAGTGTGTCTGCCGATTGGTTGCTGTGCCATTTGGGCAAGGAAGGCATCTGGGCGTGTGATTTTGACAAAGTATAGCCGGGTGTCTTTCTCTCGCAGCCTTCACCTTGTCAAGCCCAGGAAACTCAACACCCCGCATCTTCTCTTCTCGGACCTTGGTGCGAGGTTTCTTGATTAGATATTGCGTTTCCCCTATTGCGGCGCGCAAAAACACTTCCTTGGCCATTTTGCCCATGTTCAAGTCCAGGCGCATGTTCGACCGTTCCAGCTGTACACGACCTTCTTGCCATGCCATCGTTGCGGACATGTTGAATATCTACAAGAAATTCGTTGCTGCTTCAAACAATGAGATACAGCTATTACCTCAACCACATACACTTCCATAGCCCCCTCTCAGGTGAACACAGCCTGTTTCATCCCCTCTCGGGGATGCATATCAGGAAATTCGTCCGTGAAAATCCCTGCGCTAATAACCTCATGACGTTGGATTTGGCGGACTGTGCAAATAACTGCCTTGGTTGATCATGGAGGTTTCCCGTCATGGCCAGCGATACATTGGTCACGTAGCTGTCAGCGTGTACCCGCTGTATGGTATACAGTTAATTGACGGCTGTTGACCATGGTATGGATATACTTACATCCTACTGCATGCTGCTTCTTATTCATGCTGCTTCCAATCTTACGGACGATCTTGAAATGTGCATCCTTGGTCAAATTTTATGTGGCTGCATTGGCAGCGTCGCGCTGGACTAACTGTTTTCTGCATTCTTGCTGTGTGCCGATAAGTAACGTATTTGACGAAGTGCCTGCCAATCGGCTGGATTTGGATCCGCTCAGACCTGGCTGAGGTGGTTGTGTATTCATCATTTGCTGGTGTGGAATAGGAGAGGAAGATGATAACGAAAAGAAGTGGGAAGTCCTGAGGATTATATAGTTAGCATCATGTCAGAATGGAAGAATCTGCTGCCAACATATTCGTTATACTCAAGATGCATTCTGCTGCATATAGCTGCAAGTTGCAGGGGTTTCCCACATCCCTGTGATGTGCAATATGCCAGTCCGTTGTTGTTTGTTTGTTAACAGGGAAAGATTGCTGTGTACCACTGCCGAAATCACATGATTATCAGCTTCAAATAGGACATTGTTTGAGGAAAAGGATGTCTGCTGATGTTTGCCTCAAAGAATCCCTGGGATGATACAGGAAACTGATGCTAACCATCCAGTTATGTTGTAATGTTAGCCTGACTAATCCCGATTTATTGACAGTCAAATGGGAGATTTTGCTTTGTTCTAGATGAGTAAACATACTAACCTTGACATAAAAGATGCAGCTTGCCTCCATATTGTCCATATCTTGCAACATCCAACATCTTGCCTAACAACAATGTCAACACAAACAACAATGGTCAATGGTCTGAAAAAAACTTTTCACCACTTAAGGCAGGCAGATACGGCAAATCAACAAAGCGGTCTACCCAACGACATCATCAAGCGAATGAAGGCAAGAGCGGCTTGACAGCTGAAAGAGTCCGAGCCCTTGGGGCATTGCGCAACTTGATATCCAAAAAGAAGCTTGCAGCGGAGAAACGACGAGAAACTCACTTCATAAGCAATGAAGCAAAAGCGAAACCGGTTGAGGATTATGTTGAGAGAGAAACCGCTGGGGCAGGAAAGCGAGTTGAAGACACAGAGGCAGCGGTTCAGTAATAGCAGGATGATATGAAGCATGCTAAAATTGCGAGATTGACGGCCGGAGAGCCCAAAATCACGTTTGAGGAGATGCTGATTGCAATCGGAGACAGTCTGAGTGATCTTGCAGGTTCCGACAATGGGGAGGATTGGGAAGATGAGGATGATGAAGAGACAAAGCAGGGCAGGAGGAGCGACGATGACGAACCTGGCTGGGTGATGGGCACAATCACCAATACAGTACAGCAGTGCATGGAGAGGTTTCGGCAGAAGCAAATAAAGCTTGATGAATTGACACACCTGGGATGCGAGGATGCAGCTAAATACTTCTGTGTAAGAAATGAGAGGTACGGCACATCCAAATTGAGGGTTCTGGCCATCGTTCAACCGCAAACGGATGATGACGCTGCAGCCCATGCAGTGACAACATTTGGAGAGCTTATCAAGTCTCTTGAGATTGTCCCCGGAATATCCCAAATGCCGCAAGGGACTTCTCGACCAGGAAGTACACGTATTAGGCTTGGTTCTGTGATGCCGCAGTTGAACACGAGCATATGCGGTTTTGAGCCCACCACAGAGCACGATACATCACCATTGCTGAAAGCGAAGCCTGTTGAACCAGTAAGCTTATACCACTGCATATAGCCTTCAGTGAATCACCATATAGATTCCGGATTCAGACGAAGACTTGGTGACGGCTCCTGCATTACCAGATGAATACATATGCACAGTGTAATTTTTAACGTCATATCTTGATGAAAAGCAATTTGTTTACCAATTTTGCTTTGTGTCAGCTGTTTCTTGATTTCAGTGACCAAATTGTGAGACATGATACTTTGTCTGTGCATGTGCAAGGATCGAACGCACCATATGGAAGTTCTAAAATCCAAATTGCGCGGAACAATGGCCAACAGGTTCGATTTCTATCTGCAAGTGACGGTCAAGTGATAAAGCCAAAGCTATATTAGTGACAAAATATACTAACAAAATTTAAGTGAGTGATGTCATACGTGTCATAGAAAGAGCAGTCAGTGATTATGACCAATCTGTCTGAACGACAACTGTCATGCAACATTCATCCATGTATCGAACTGCTTAACTCTCCACACTGACCTCGTGCACATGGTTGAGATGTTTGAGATTGCTTATGGTACGTCATGGAAACCAAGGAGACGGAGCTGGATGAGGAAAAGTGACGTAGTCGAGCTATATTTACCCAAAACTAGTGAAATGATCAACATACCGCAAATTGCCGGCTGAGAGCGCAGGAATGTGATTAGGCCACGTCATGTCTCACTCGAATAACGTGGATAGCAGTTGACCTGAAATTGAGTTGAATGACATCCCCTGGATGTAAACGATAATACATACGAACGCAACATTGGATGTCAATAATGTGTATGGGAATGGTGGCATACAATGATTGAGTGTACAAAGGCTGTTTCGATGTGATTAATGTGAGTATCAACAGAGTGTCAACGATTTCTTGTCATACACATTTGGCAATCAATGGGCGGCATTGTCACATTCTGCCAAAGTGAATGGATTGCACGGCATGATAGCGAAAAGAGCAAATGACATGCTCGTTGCCACCTCCTAACAATGAGTGTCAATCGAGAGTCAACGATTTTTCGCATTACAACATGGAAAATCCAGAGAGCTGCGTGGTGACATTAACTCATAATCAAACTATTGGCAGTGTTTCTTGGCAAACATGGGTACGGCAACATCATTGATATGTCCTAAAAATGAGCATCAATGGAGAGTCAACAGCATTTGGCGTTGCATCATGGAAAATGGAAGGGCTGTGCAGCAACGTAAATCCATAATCGAAATATCGGCCGCCATTCTAGGCCAAAATTGTTCCAACAACATTGCTGCTATGTCCTAAAAATGAGCGGCAGCAGAGCGTCACCGACTTTTGGTCATGCATCCTCCAACATCCAATAGCTGAGCAGCAACATTACGCTTTAATCATACTATGGGCCATCTTTCTAGGCGAAAATTGGTGCGACAACATTGCTACAATGTCTGAAAAATGAGAGTCAACCGAGCATCAATGACATATGGCCTTGCATCGTGGAAATTGCAGCGGCTGTGCGGCAACATCAGGACATAATCGAACTATTGGCCGCATTTCTAAGCAAAAATCCTTTCGATGACATCATCGCAATGCTCTAAAAATGAGCAACAACGGAGCGTCAACGATTTCAAGTCTTGCATTTTGGAAAATCAAGGGGCTTTGCGACTTTGTTGATCCATAATTGAACTATCGGCCGCCGTATGAGGTAAAAATGCTTAGGACAAGATCGTAACCATGTCCCAAAATGAGTGTCATCGGTGCGTCAACAGAGTGTCAACGATTTTTGATCTTGCATCTTGGATAATCTAATGGCAATAGAATGGAAATAACCCACAGCAAACCTATCGGCGGTGTTTATTGGCAAAAATGCTAGTGATGATATCGCATCTGCTTCCTACAATTGAGTGCCCAAGGAGGATGAACAATTTGTGTCGAAGCTCAGAATGCTACACAGCAATGAACTGCATTGTGCTGTTCCTAAATCCAGTTTTACACAGTCAGTCTTTGCAATCTGTCCTTGTATCCAACTTCAGAAATATGCATGCAATGTCTTACAGATCTGATTTTTTGCTAGTAGCTGTAGAGTCAATATTTAAGAACCCGCAGTCTGCTATACTGTAAGGTTACTTTCGGCAGTCTTTCGAGTCGGATTACCCAGCTTTCCACTTCTTACCTCCATGTCGGATTTACAATCTTTCAACACCTCTTTGATCAAGGATATGATCTCTTCCAAAAACGAACGTGTCTTCATTCGTCATATACGCGACCTTACTTCACAAATCATCTTCCATGCCTGGTCTGCTTCAATAAATGTAGGCTCGAAGCGGCCAAGTGCTTGGAATACTTCTAGACATGCTCCTTCGTGGCGATTCTATTCACACTGCGGAATTGAGGAGACTGGCAGCCCTGGCATCATATATATCATTTGTCACCAAGTTCTTTGCCATCCATCAGAACATGGGACCAGCTCAATGGGGAAACACTTGCTGGCAAAAGCTCACATCCCAAAGTTAGATGAATCAACAGAGTCAGAGGTTACTGAATTGACTAGTTCAATGGTCGATGACACTGCTTTGGCCATCATGAAGGGGCAAGGAAGTCGAGGAATCACAATAGTAAGTTCACAGAGTCGAATCATATTTGATATCCACGTTATTCCATATTGATCGAGATGACAGACAAAACGTTCCAAACAGGCAGCTATGGACTTTGAAACTTCCGAATTTCACCAAGACACGTGGAATCGCTACCTCATGTTGGGTTTTGTTTCTGCTCATAATCCATAGAACACTATATCAAATCTGGAGCTAAGACGGTCATATTGGGCATTGCACGATGACCTAGTGCCGCCATCTGCTACAACCCTGAGCAACATTTGCCGGAGGGAATATGCACTGAAGGTGGATGCAATTCAGAAGCAGTTGCCATTATGAAATAAAGTTAATTTAGGTTTGGACTGATGGACATGAACGAACAAACTTGCTATCACATCGGTCATTGCATACTATATGGATCGATATTGGGCTTTGTGTGATATTCAACTCACTTTTGATGAGGTTGATTACCTACTCTTTTCCGTTTTCGAAAGCTAATTAAGGATGATAGATCAAGGGCCAACATAGTGGAGCAAGGCTATCCGTACATTTGAAGGATGAGCTTGAATGTTTTGAGCTTACCAACGGCCATTGGGTTGTTATTACGACTGATGATGCTTCTTCAAATTACTTGATGACACGCAAGCTGCAATCAACACTTGAGGCCTCTGGAATCGAGTGGCCTGCATTGAGGAACCATATACCATGCATGGCACACGTTATACAGCAGGATTGAGGTACATTCAAGAGCAGTCTCGGTGTGAAAGGCCGCACCAAGTCATGGGAAGCTCATGAGTGCGATCAGCAATTTGGAGAGAATGAAAGCATAGACATTGGGAAGAGTCAAGGACTTCGAAAAGTGGGCAATGCCAGAATCAACAAGGTGTCGGCCATGAGAACAGGTTTAGCAAAGATCATTGAGAAAGTACTTATTTCATGAGATTTTGAAAATCCGGAAACTGACGTTGATATAACAGAGAATGCTTGTGGAATTGATTACACTGCCAACTGGTCCCCGAAACTAGTTCTTTGACTGTCAGAAAGCGAAAATCTGCATTGCAGTACTTTCGATTATGGATGTAAAAGCATGTAGAAACTGAACACTGGAGTTGCTCAAGCGCGCCGACTGATTACACCAATTCACACACAAGTGGCTCCAAAATCCAAAAAACAGTGATTATCAGCCACTTTTCACAACTCAAGATGAATGGACCATTGTGAAGTATGTCATGGAAGCATTGAGGCCAGTTCGATATTGGACCCTCTGGATGTCGAAGAGACATACAGTCACATTGGATCACATTATCACAGTGTACAATAACATGTTCAATCATATGGATGGCGTGATGTGAGCTTTGGCTGAGAAGAAGACTCAATGGAAGCAAGACTTGTTCTTCACTGTCAAGTTAGCTGGACAGAAGCTGTCAAAATACTATGCTGAAGTGACTCCAACGATGGGCATGCTTCTCATTTCTTCACATATCCTTGATCCTGTCCAGAAGTTGCGATCGTTTAGCAAGTGGGACAATGGAATAGATATTGATCCTGAGGATGAGACATCCTATACTACCAATTACAAAGCGGCCGTTCTGGAGTACATGGAGAATGAATACTGTGCGAAACATGGACGTGTGACGGTCAATAAACACGAAAGGTTACCGAGCAGCGATCTCGTCCCTTCCTGACGGCTTCTGGATCCTGTCATTCATTCTTCGATCCATATGAAATGTCCAGCGATGAAGAAGAATACTTAACACCTGACAATGTAGCCGAGACAACACCCGGACTCTGCGATCACGCAGTACGTGTATTGTCCGCCGCCAGGCTCTATTTGAATTCAACCCCTGAAGCACCAAAGACCTGGGGGCAAATTAATCCCAATCTCAATGATTACCACTCTGACCCAATGGGGATTAGCAGTACATTATGGATACCTGACATAACCGACTGGTGGCGCCAACAAGAGGAAACGCACTCAGAGTACGCTGATGTCTCAACTGCGGCACACGACATAGTCTCGATCATACCCCATGCTGTCGGACTGCAGGCCAGTTCCGCCCTTGGGTGAGATGCTATTGGCTGGAGGCAGTCAAAAACCACAGGTGAGACCCTTCATGAAGAAGTCGTTGTATGGCAGTTTGCTCAAGTTAAAAACGGCATTTGGGCGGGCGATAACCCAGGATCAGATACGACGAACACAGAAAACAACTCGGAAATGAAGAAAGAGGCGGAGGAAAGGAACTTGCACAGAATGGCCAATGTCCACGACTTTTTGGAGATGTGGCAGGGCAGCCAGAACCTACATGCTACAAAGAAGGAATCACGCGCTCAAAGCAAGCAGATGACAGCCATTGGATTCATCTCGGATTCAGAAGTGATCGTCTACGCCCCCCTGGTCACTCTCTCAACATGATGGTGCTGCTGCATTCAAATTGTCAGAAAGACCACCTTTGCTACCAGCTTTGTCTGCAAAGGACCTCCCAGGAGGACAAAGTCTAATCTTAAATGTCCGCCAAATCCGGAAAATCAACCATCATCTAGTCCAATGTCACGAGGATTGCGCACCTGAATGCATTTTGGACACTGAAAATTGGCTAAATTGGAATGGCGACTTTGATGATCCAAATGACAGCGAAGATGATTGTGTGGCAGACGATGAATCTGATATAGAGCACAACAATCACATCGAGCAGCAGGAATGCCCAGAGCAGCAGGATGTGAGTGCAGCGCAAAATGTCTCCTGATTGGTTCGGCCAACACAGAAGTAAAAGAGACAGGCTCAAAAGGTGTTGGTGACGGTCAATGCAATAGACACGAGGAGACATAACGGAGTGAAGAACAAGTAGGACAGAATGCGTCAATGGTTCACCAGCTTCTTTACGTAGCTTGACCAAGAGTTTCAGTTAGAGATGTATGTTGGGCAAAGGGTGAGAAGTTGCTTGTGAATATCGGTTGATAAACAGATGTATAGCAGGCGCTTTGAATCTTTTGGCGAGATCCATCATTTTTCGTCATGTGGGAGTGAACAGTGGAAGATTATTACGCCGCTCAGCTTTGCCACAGGGCCGTGTCTCCATCGGACAGAAAGATAACCAATAAGCTCAAATCATGATGAACACAATCATCAGCAGCAGCAAATATTGAATGGACAATACATTAAAATTAGTGTCAATGGAGCGGCAACGATTTGTGGTCTTGTAAGTACGGTAATTCACCAGTCACTTAGTTGTTGTTATTCATAACAGATGTGTTGACAGCTTTTATAGGCGAATGTGATCGCCACACGGTCACTGCCATATTCTCTGACCGAGCGTCATCGGAGCGTCAACGATTTCTAGCCTTCCATCTTGGGTAATTTATCTTCTGATTGGTTGCAGACATCCATTTATCAGATATTGGCACCCTTTATTGGTAAAAACAACAGCAACAAGCTCCCTGCCACATCCTGAAATTGGGTGTCAATGGAGCATCAACAGTTTCAGGTGTTGCATATTTCGTCATCAAGGCATCGCGGGGATCTTCACGCGCATAACTGTGTTATTTACCGCCTTGTTAGGCAAAAATACCATATATCAAAGGTGAAACACAGATACCAAATTAATCGATATTGCAAACAGCACAACATGCAAAAGCGCATCATTGGTTGCTGAAAACACGATTTTGATAAGATACTATTAACAAACTGCAAATACAGGAGCCTGATATGTATCTATAGATGGACCCCCTGATCGACCCGCTGACACCCCACCCAATTCAGACCGGTTGGGAGTTTACCATTGATCCGTACCCAAGTGGACTGATCGGATCAATTGACCATTGGGAACACCAATTTGGCAACAGTTCGGTTTGGATCCGGACCCGGACCCGAAGTGACGGACCGGAACCTTTACTAACACCACGTGTATAGCATCTAGCCACACACCTATTCCAGTGTGTATATTCAGTCCAGCAATCTGAATGATTTGGATCTTGGTTCAGTATCATCAGCAACCACCCTAATTTCAGTTGGCAACACCCGGGAGTCCCAGACAGCTCTGATGGCTCTGAGTGAACCTCGTACCCTCTAACGGAGAATTGCATGGCTTCCGCTGACCAGGCAACAGGTCGCATTGCATACTTACCTCTTTCACTTTGAACGTGAAATGTGGTCACATATACCAACCATCAGAACGACAGGTGTGTTACACTCTTCGCAGTGGCTGCAGTTATGCTGTAGCTGTTTAAACAATGCCTGGCAATGTTTATGACTTTCTCCAGCCGAGTGCCACATTTTCCCTCTCCGCTATTGCGATATATCCGATGCCGCACTATCCACATATATGTTTACGATTGAGATGTTGTCACTTATCACAGTACAGTCTTCGCTTCTGTTAAATCGCTTTCGGTTGCATTCGCTTCGCCATTGTCGTATTATACAGGTCCGAAATATACTGTCCAATCTGCACACTCTCTTGTACAATCCCTCAGTCCCCCACATTCTGCATTGATACATCATCGGCTTGTGATGCTTCTTCCTCCTCATTCGCATCTGCATTGTCGCCATTGTCACCCTCAAACCTTTTGACATCACTGGTTACCAGGTCAATCCTCTCGAGGTCAGTTGCGGCCCAGCGTCGCCGGCAGGTGGTGGGGATAGCATCGCGCTCGTTGCTTTTATCACCTTCATCTTTGTAATCGCCGCTGCCCCCTGGCATCCCGAAATGCAGTTCATCATCCATGCAAATGTTGTCTATCTGGATGTTTGGGTCAGTGCATCCAAACTCAGGCAGCTCAAGAGCCACTCCAGAGGTGAAATAGTCAAGAAGAATAGCACTGTCAACACCTGCTGCTTCCACGCTGATCTCCACAGCAGGGGTTGGGTTCTCTGCCAGTTGGATGTGACGCTGACTGTCGCTAAGGTGGTTTAATACAAACTCTGTTTCCTGCTCTCCGGTTGTGTGTCCCAGGTATTGATCAAGTATGTATACGAGTCCGCACCGCCAGGCGAGGTTGACCACATGACACCCCTTGCAGCGCCGCAGGATGCGTGCTTACCAGCATCATTCTTGTAGGTGAAGTAGTTTGAGTGATCAGGTCTGTTCACTTTCAGCTTTGACTTGGAAGCTTTCAGATGAACACCTTTCTTCTTTTACCACTCCAGGAGAGCATGTTGCAACGCGGTGCAGGTAAACATGATCAGTTGTGAGGGTATATAACTGTCCTTGTCGTCAATCATGGAATGATAAAATCCATCATCATACATAGCGCGGTTATTCGCCCAATGATAAAATTTGATGCAGATAAACCCAGGGATTGCTTCCGCCTGGAAGCGAAGTGGACACAGGCTATTCGTTAGCAGCTTGCGACTCTCTCTACCTTGCATTTGGACCGCGTACACCACCTTCCACATGCCCTGCGACCGGAAAACGATACATATTGTCTGCCCGAGGGGAATCAATGAATTCCAAATGCTCCACATCAGATTCAAAGTGGTGGAGATCATAAAGCTCTGCTATGTTGTCCCTTGCTGATTGAATGAAATGGGATAAAATTGTATTTACTTGGGCTCGAGCCTGGTAGCGGTTTGAGTGTGTACTATCAAACGTGGGCCGTTGCTTCAGCATACCTCGTTCAAGATCTCCCATGTGCGTGCCTCAAATGGTATGAATGAAATGTTGGTTCTCTAGATAGCGGTGTTCCAGTACTTCTCCACCATCTGCCAGTGTGGGGCTTCAGCTAATGCTTTCGCAAGGTGTCATGTTGCATAACTTAACATCTCCATGTTGCTTGCACTCATAAACAGCCGTCTATTCCACATGTAGTGGTCCACGAGTCTGCCCATTGCAAATACAACTCGTGTCATGTCTCAGTGACCAGATCGATGGATGCTGGGACTGCTGGAGACCACTGAGCGAGGTGTAGACACGTACGGCAGTTGTAATTACCACTATCTATATCTCTGATTGCATTCTGTAGGTCACGTTCGCAGTGGATTTGTAATGATCGGGTGGGCTTCTGGATTACCGATGGCGTTTGGCAGGTTTCAAGACCTCACAGAGGTGTGGTAGTGCTCGAAATGCCGGATGCGGGGCTGGATACAACGCAACACATTCAATCTGGCTGTCAGGGTCCCCCGGGTGCTTGTGCGCTATGACTGCTTGAAAGTGGTGAGGCGGTTGGGTAATTCATTGACCACCGCCGTGCAGCGAACGCGGTGGAAGTCACGTGTTGAGTGACAACTGCAACCCGAGCATTGGTCAAAGAAGATTAGGCGGTGAAGTTCTGACCTTGGCTTGTAGAGGTTATGGCACTCCCTCCTTGTAAGTAATCCCTCTCACCAGCCGGCCTGGAAACGCGTCTCTTAGCCTGGGGAAGTTGAGAATTCCCCCAACATCCAAACATGTGTTGAGTCTGATGATCAGCAAGACTTCGAACATTTCCTCTGACCAGAGTCGTGGCAGGGTGATGGCTTTGGGAAGGCATAATGCGATATAGATGTTCGATGTTGAAAATGTATCAATAATTTTCTCTACATCCATAGGCAATCGCAGGCGAGGCAGACTCCTATTTGACCGACCTGGGAGGGATTCAACAAAAATGTGATGTGCAGAGTGGACCGCAGTAGTCTGTAATCCGTGACAATATTTGGGAATGAGATCCCGTGAAAAGCTTACAATTATGTGGTCAACAGCCATCAGATTGAACTCAGATTAAAGTCAGCATTGATACTCACTGTTACAGTGACATCTGAAGGTCTATTTGCACCGCTTGGAGGGTGTTTATGCCTTCTTGGCACAGTTAACATAGTATTGCACCTGTTCTTGACACAATACTTCAAACCATCAATGGTGTATATCTTCAGCTTCCCGGTGGGAATCTTTCTTTGGCAGAGCTTAAAGCATCACAAAGAGAGCAATGACGTACTCTCTATCCTATGTCATCACTTTCGTGTGCTTTTTCCACTGCTAGGGGTGTTGGTAGCCGTATTGGATGGTTGCACAGTTGGGACAATGTGAGAACTACTCAGTTTGCTCTGAGATGAATGAGGTCTGAGCGGTCAAAGTGGTGTGTGTAATGACAAGCAACGCCCAGTGTCATGAACTTTCCTCACCGCTAATACTAAATCTCATCTCAAGGATTCTCATTCATGAGGTGCCTGGTGGTTGTGCAGGATGAAGGCTGGGCCGTGTTGTATTTGTTAACCAACCAATCGCAGGATATGAATCAACATTATCATATCTCACAAGTTGAGCCAAGAAATTGCAGGAACTCGGGTATATGTATCCCTTCTTCACGCCTACACCTCCATTCACTTTTCCTTCCATATTGAACACACCGCCAGCATCCTGAACTATCTCAACATCATGTGACATGCATAAAACGATGCCTCCCATTCTACAACACACCCGTCAACCTACACCACTTTATACAATTTTTCTGGGCTTCCTTCCGCTGCATACACCTGTTTCATCATGCTAACACCTCGGATGAAGATTCATTTTCAACCCACAGCGATGGCACCCAATGGCAGGGGCGAAGAAATGGGAAAGGCAACTGCTAGGGCAAAAATGCCGACATCATATCTTAATCGAGGCCTGTGGATAGGGCGTGACCATCTACAGGTATTCATCTTGGAACACATCAGTGGACGCATATGGATATACAATGTTTGCGGCATCAAGGATAAGAGGGCACAAGACCTCTCTGATGATATAATCTTTCTTGATCCAGTCATGACTCGCCACTTTTCACAATTCCAGCTGATGTGGCCACACCGCAGGAGCAGGTGTTCGCCTTTGTGGGAGTGGTGGGGAGCTTTCCGCTCAGATATGGGGCAAATGTTTGTCAAAACCGGCAACCAGATGAAGAATTGGTGGTGGGACGGCTCCATGTCTTCGGGGATCAACTCGATTGCCCCGATTCGCAGACCACCTGCTGAGGGACGGTTAAACACACTTGCCACCGGTTCTCTTGGTACTGTAGCGATGATCTGAAGGCAAACATCGAGCCGCCATGCTGCCAGCGGTACAAGCCAGGCGTCTTCCTGGCCTGTAGACCACCGAATTGGGAAGAGATAATCAACGAGGATGATGATGATATGAACTGGGTGGATCCTGGAGCGCAGTGTAGTGGAAGGAGCCAGCTTGAGGATGGGAATGACGATGACGACGGCGAGAGTGAGGAGGACATGCAGGTCAGTATCACAGGGACCGGGAATGGTAACAGAACACGGGATGGGAAGGGGAAATGGAAGGCCATTGAGGACGGGAAGGGGAAAGAGAAGAGGAAGGGGAAGGCAACAATGGAAGGGAACGGGAAGGGGAAGGGAAACGGTCAAGGGAAAGGTATTGTCAAACCAACCACAGGGGGAGATGATATCTCTCATGCCTTTGCTGTGCAGTTGCAGACGGAAATGTATGATGCAGACTCAGACATCAAGGATTAACTAGAGGGGGTATATTTAGAGCCAGAAGCATAACCTGCCAGGTCAATTTCCTCAGATGATGATAGCGGCTATACCGAGGAGTCGGATGGCGAATATGACTCAGATCATGATTCTGATGTGGCTATGCGCATGGAGGATGATGTGGACGCACCAGACGGCGTTGATTTAGATGGCCATGTGGATATGGAAACGGACGGTGACGATGAAGAGGAGGAAGATGAAGAGGAGGATGATAAGGATGAGGAAAATGAGGAGGAGAAGGAGGAGGAGGAGGATGAGGAGGATGAGGATGAGGAGGATGAGGATGAGGATGATGGACACGAACCTCGGATGATTCGCCTGGGAGAGCTGGCAAATGCATCAGCTGACGATGTAGATAGCATCGTAGATGATCAGCCACTGGTGTCAGCTGAGCAAGGTCAGGAGATGCGCAACCATACCTCAGAGCCACAATCCCCGGCGCCTGCCCCATGGGCACACACCCTGGAGCCTCGCCCCTGACCACGAACTCCGGAGACTTCTCTTTTCGGTGGGCTGGATTTTCTGTGGTTCGTGATGCTGCAACAACCTCGCCCAGCAGTGCCAACTCCGCAACCAGATAAGGCAGCCAGATACACCTTAGATCCAGATGTGGGTCAGCAGCTACTCGGCGAATCAGCTGGTGTCGACAGTCTGCCCTATGTCCCGCACCCCCATGTCCCTCAGTGCGATTTCCTTCTCCCTGATGTGTGCCTGGATTGCTCGGTGGGGGAGGAGTAAACCAGTCGTCGCGTTGCAGAGTACGCGATAGTTGATGCGTGTTGGTGAGGGCCAGGATCTTGCCTTGTTCGTTTCCATTGATCTGATTGATGTATCTCAGGCATTCCTGATATCATGCGTCGCGAGGTCTTTGAATCGCTCAGAGTTTATTTGATTAATGGGATTTGTATTGGTTTTATTTTATTCATAGTATTACGGGACATTGCACATGCAGCATTTTTGCAACTCCTGGAGTGTAAGGAACCTCCTTTCGATGGTGTTGAGGCTCAAAAAATCTCTCAAATTAGCTGAAAGTATCACGACCTTACACCCCACACCAGGCTGCTCAGGCCCAGCACCAACTTTAGTCCCATTCTCCAGTGTATACTCCACTCGTCATATGTCGTTGACACTGGCAGAGAAGACCACTTTCCGTGGCCCCAAATTCTCGTGCCCAAATTAAACATATCAAATTACACAATCCTGGACACCTTCAAGTTGCACTCCAGAAGAATCTGACCATTTCCAGGATGCCCCGACGCATTGAACCCGCTCAGTTTCATGCATTCAACACTACTAATGATTCAGTCGAAGACTTGGACGCATTTCCCTACCTTGGACACGTTGAAGACATTGCTGACTTGGAGACTCAACCACGGCCTCCTCTGAAGTGGATGGAAACATTCATCGGTGCCGTTGCTGCACTGGGCGCTGACCTTGCTGCGGGATACTCAATGATAATGACCTGCTAATCGAGATAAAGTCAACACTCAGAGTGGGGGATTCACCGGTTCACTTCATCTCCATGTCAGAGGGAACACATATATCGAATTTCACTAGGGCCAAACGAGAGTGGACCGCTTATATGACAATTGGCAATCCGTCTTCGAAGATCCGACTGATGCCCTCAACGTTCAGTGTTGTAATGGTTGCTCCACTGCCGACTCCAATCAGGAACAGCAATAATCATCACAAGCGGCCTGAAGAGTATCGGCAAACGAACCGTAGACATGCTGAACGAATTTCTCCGGCGGGTAGTCCAGCCTCCCATCTTTAAACGAAATTCCAGCGCCAAGAGCTGGTATTACAACGTTTTCTGTGCATATAGCAACAACAGGCATTGCAAACCGGTTTCAGCAGAATGACTTGCACATTGACCAGAGTATAGCAACCTACATCATCTCGAGAGGCATGTATGTTGTTGGTCCGACGGTCCAAAGTACTAACTTGGCGATTATGTCCCACCTGACAAGCAACACCCGCGGTAGGATCGCAACCTAAATAGAACTCTGAGTGATGCCAACATGACGGCTGCCAGTGCCAAACTCTGGTCGCGCCACATTCACCAAGCATTCAACGTGTTTCGACATATTCTCTGTATCGTGAGCGACCTCCCAAAGCCCAACTTCCTCCATACAATGCAGATCGGCATGCTTGACCACCTCCAGATGTGGATTTTCTACTTCATCAAGATGCACGAACAGTTCCAAACGTACAATGCAATCTGGTTATCCATGCCTGCTCACCATGAACTCACTCCAAAGAATAATTCATATGAGGGAGTTTCCGAATGGGATGGGAATGAGATGAAGGAGATGAGCCGGTACCTGCATGGAGTTGTAACCCAGTCTCCACGAGGCAGAAGCCCCGCTCAATGTGCCATATTCAATCATGCAATTGAGTGCACACAGGCATAGGTAGAATGTTATATGTATGCTTGATATGAATCTGACGATGATGCACCATTGAGCTACATGGAGGATGAGTTGCATCGTTGTGACATGTCCAAAGATGTTTTCTTAGTCGGGCGAGCCGGCATTGAGGTAAAGGCCAAAGCCCATGCCCTGACAATGGAACTCGTGAAGAAGCGAAAGGTAGACAACGAAACACATGCTGAAAGTTGGACGCCATCCAACAGGCGGCACGAAATGAATGCCTGTTGGGATTATGTCTGCCACAAAATAGATGATTGGAAGGAGTTACATGCTGACTACAACATTCCAAAGATCCAGTCGATGTCTCATTGGGTTGAACGGATTCGTCAATTCTGTGCCATGAAACAGTGTTCTGCCGAGAGTCATGAAGAAGCATATAAAATGAACCTCAAGGACGGTTGGTACACCTCCAATCACAATCTCAACTACCTGGCACGAGTAATCAACTTTCAGTGTCACATTCTTTGCTCTGAAATCGGAGAGCTCAATCTCCAAGCCCTCCCTCAGCATCGGGAGAACAGTGCTCCCGCCTGCAGAGTCCTCCCTTCCGGTCTGGATATGGCTGCCCCCCTGAGCTCCCAGTCATAGGCGAAGCCCAAATTCATGGGACCCCAGAACCGCCGTGATGGAAAGCATCCTGATGCTACTATCAAAGACTTCAAAGCATTCCTCAACAATAAGCAAGACGCAATGCACCGCGTGGCATTATACAGCGGCACATGGCAGTTTATCTGGCATAAGAGTGGTAACAAGATGTATATACCAGATGAACAATTGCACGCAATGGAGATCTGAATTTACCATGGTATCAAGGTTCAAGTTGAGGGTTCAGAAGGCGAACGTATATGTCAGATGTGGCGATGAACGGGAAGCCAGAGGGGGCGCGGAGGGGATCTATGGACTGACTGGGTTTCGGTAACGTAACGCCAAAGGAAGTGTTATGGCGCGCTGACTGGGTGTCTACCATGGCAACCGCAACAACTATTCAAAATCGAACACCTAAATGAGGATGGAGCTTTTATTGAGTACTGGTTCGCCCTGGCGCTCACCACAATACCTGAAAACTACGGTAATTTGGATCCCCCCTCAACATTTGTACATGTGAGAACAGCACTGGCAGCCGTTGCTGTGCAGGTTTACAGTCTGTGAAACATTGTTGGCTGCGTGCAGGTAGTATCAGAGATAGCTACCAGTAGTAAGACAGGAGACAGATGGAATGAGGGATGGATTGTCAATAGCCACATAGATCTGCCGACTTGCAATGATGTGTATAATTAGTAAAGAGAGAATTGCATTTTGCGCACAGGTAGAAGGAATGTGAGGAGAGATTTTTGCAGTGTCAGCCATCGCATTGCAATCCTGATGCAAGCGCATACCCAATGTACCCATTCAGATGGATGGTCACAATTGGCCACAACAGCAAAGTGTTCGTTTGAAATAGGTCACCAACCAAGCGAGAAGAAATGGTGAAGCCGTGATTGGAGGGCGATATGCAATGCGACATTTGGTTTTGACGCCAGGTGCAGAGAAATCTGCCACTGAGGTGTCTCTGACGGCAGTGATGCAGCGCGTCCACTCTGGCGAAGCAATTCCGCCTGCACGGAATTTTTCTTTGCTGATGATAGGCACATCTTGTGTCAATTGGATGTGTCAATGCTCATGAATGCCCTTTATTGTTTTTTATGCTTCTGCAGCATCCACTTGTTGCTAATCATGCCCTTCTGCTGCTTGCTCTGCAAATGTCATACATGGGGCTATTCCATGATATACAAACAGAGGGGTACACTGTGATTTCTCTGATACTTGGGTAATTGGTGCCAACTTGGCCGGAGGTAACAATTTCGCCCATTATGTTGCTGATGGTTCACATATACACAGATGTACTGTTCCATACTCGTATCGCTTCACTCCATTCATCCATCTATTTCAGGGTATAATGTTGTCAACAATGTTTGTTCAATTCCCAGACAATTTCACATCTGTCCCCAAACCACCAATGAAATATCAGGTCTGCAATCTGAGAGAACTGTGAATGGTACTCCATGATGATGAATTACTTCTCAAATCAACAACTCTGCCAGTCTCTGAGGATTGATTTTAATATCACATGAAACAAAATATTACATTTTCGAATGGTAATCCACAACCACCCACATAGTACAAAAACCTTCACTCTTCAGTGGTCCTATTACCATGTCAATTGAAATATCTTTCCGAAGCTTCCTGGAAACAGATAAATATCTCAGTACTCCAAAAGTGGAATGCAAGGTAGTCTAGGACTGTTGACAACTATGGCAGTTCTGCATACAATATTTGGCATCACTTCACATATTTGTCCTGTATTACTGCCTATCCAACACATCGAATCTGGTTGCACAGCCTCACTTTGTATCCTATGCTGAATCGTAATTTTTCTGAATCAGTCATAAATCCATCTCATCATAATTCATAATATATATCTACCCCTGATAATTCAATCTACTATGTGTTTCCATACACTTAGATACTGTAATATATTTTAGACTCCTATCTGGTTCTATTACTGCAATGACTCTATTTGGAAATAGGTTAGTCAAATATACTTGAGTAAAGGGATCAGAAAGTGTATAACAGCCCAGTGATGGCAGATGGTCATCCATTAAAAGCAATTGCTTCAGTAGGTTCGGTAGATTTTGAACTACCTGTTCTATATTTTGTAACTTGTTATTCCATACCCTCATTGAGGTCTCCAGGCCTCTATCTGAAATCATCTTCTCTTCCATTTGATTTCTCAGGTTGATATATGATTTCATAGATGAAGTATGACGAACATTTGGACCACTGGGCCTACCATGGCCTGTTCAATACCATTTTTGTAATAAAGTACGAAAGGTTTTTGTACTCTGTTATCACTCGAAGCATGTACAAGACTCTCTCACAATCCAGTTTCCATTCTTCCAGCAATACTAATATCAGAATAATGTTGTCATAAATATCGTCATTTCATTCCACAGGTGAATGAGTTTTGGGAAAATATGTTAAAGGATTTACCACACTGTCATTATCATATGGTGACAACACTCCACCAGAGATCGAATTAGACACATTTATTTTGATAATAACCTGCATAGCATGTTCAAATTGACACAGTACTAGAGCTATTTAAAATGCTGGAAGCAAACTTTTGAAGGGTGGTTATGGTAATTTTTCCAATCTCAACGACTGATAATTTGTTGTACCTTTTGTTAATGGTTCTGCTGTTTCAGAATGATGAGGGATATACCACCGATAGTGACTCGAATACCCCAGACATTGTTGTACTTCAATCAGGTCATTCAGCTGTTGATTTGCAGTCTACTTCTCACTACTCGAATTTCTGATGGTTTTAACCTCATTCTGATCCATCAAAATTCCATCTGTTGGAACTATTAGGCTACATACTTTACTGTTTCCTTACGGGATTCACATTTCTCTAGTTCACAATATAATCCATCTTTTCACAATCATTCCATTACCCACTTGATATATACTCTATGTTCCTCCCCAGAGTCACTGTATATCAAAATATCTGTCAAATATGTAGACACAAAATCAGCCAAAGCTTCTTGACATGTAATATTGAGGTATTCTTAAAAGTCTGCAGCAGCATTTGTGATTCGGAATTGCATAACAGTTGGTTCAAATACTCAATCTCATGTTTGGAAGGCTAACTCACATGTATCCTGTCCTTTCATCTGTAGTACATTGTTAGCCCCTTCTATGTCAAGCTTCTTATATACCTTTGCTTTCAGGATCATATTAGTATCTCCTGTATTAATTGTAGGGGATATCAATTCCTTATCATATTAGTATGTATATCCCTATAGTCAATACCGCATAGTCATCCTCCATTGTTCTATTTTGTGCGCAGTACTGGTGCCACAAAGGATGAAGATGATTGTCCAATCAAACTTTTAGACATATTCTCCTCTAGCCACTCCTTGAGAACCACCAATTCTGCTCATGACATTGAGTAGAAAGGGCTTCAGTATGGTGTGTCTCCATCTCTAAGCTGAATCTCATCATGTATACTGTGTTGATATAGTGGTAACCAATTGGCGAGGACTTTATTGAACAATGGAAGGAATTTGTAATGTTGCTTTGGAGTAGCTTCGTCCAGCAATTGTTCCTTGAGTTCATTTGCTGCAATAGCTTCATTGATGTCATATAGCAATGTATTAAATATGGTCAACTTACCTTCTTCACTGTCCTAAGGAAGGGTAATCTTTTTAATGTGACAATATTCTCTTAGAATGGTTGTAAAAGTCAGGTTAATGGTTTGACAACCTCCATGGGTATCTTGTAAATGGGTTCTGTTGGATTGTAAGATGCACCATACACTGGAATGGGGGAATGATGACAATGTTTTGTGCAATACTGTAATCTGAATGTAACAGTATTTGACAAATATTGTATTGCAACATCATATACTCTTTGCCCAGGGATTTCAAATACCATAGGATAATATCCCAACTTTGTACCATATATTGGTATTTGTTCTTCATCATCAGATATTGAGAATTGTACTTTAACAAATTTTGCAATGACTGCTCATTGAATGGGTTATCTGTCGATTACTTAGATCTGTCATGTTTTTTGAATTCATTTCACAGTATCTATTTATAGTTTGCGAAATCATAATCTATACATGTAATGCCTCCTGCTCTGCAGTTGATCAATACATATATCTGTATCACTTAGTCTTTTATAGTCAATGTGCTAGTTATAAGTAAATATTTCCATTCCATTGATTCATTAAACATACCCACTTTACTGATTCAAAACTGCATAATTCCAATTCATTTTAAAGGATTTCAATCGAAGTTTTTTCCATCAAACAAACAATAAATCTTCTTTGTTTGCCCTAATCAGTTCCTGATTCTCTTCAGGACCCTGCTGTCTCTGTCATTTTTACCTCAGCTCATTGTTTTAAACATCTGCTTATTCTTTTTTGTTGTGTATTCTGCTGCCCTATTATGAAATCCTTTACAGTACAAATGCCTTCCAGCCATAAATGTCATAGCTATTTCTTCTGGCAAAAGATTTCTCCCATCTGAACTGGAATCCATTGGTGTTGGCATGGTTTGTCATACAACTGTCCTGGCCTGACCCATTGCTAGATACTCTAGATGGGCAGGGGGTTTTGGGCAAGAATTCAAACATATCCCATGATTTTCTGCTGTATTTTGCACTTGTTGATATCGGATATGATTGTACTGTTTCGGCCACCGGGTAATGACTGCAGGCAGTTCTTCCTAAATATTATCATACCGGAAGTAGTTCTTCAATTCTTCTGATATTGTCATTCTGATGGCATTCCTGTCTGCTGAAGAGTTCCATTCAAGATAGGCAGCTATAACATGGAACTCAGACTTAGTCTGAGACTACGAACTGTCCATTTCTTTAAATTTGCAGCAGTTCCATAATGTGGTTGCTACTCAGTGGGGGTCCACATATGCTGCTGTGTGGAATCATATATAAGCAAATAAATATCCGAGCCAAATTGTTCTGTCATTTCAGATGTGTTGCAAGATTTCGCCTAAAGATGTCATGTTCAACAAGTTAAAAGCGAAGAGCCTCTTGCATTGTTTGTTGGGGAAGCTTGTGTGAGTCTGTCGGTTGATAGTCTGATGTTTTGCAATCGAGATCATAAACATAGGATGTTCCAACCCTGACACCTTGGGGGAGTCCGATACATTGTGATTATTGTCATTTTGGCTCTCAGTAGTACAAGGTACAACTCTGACTGTCAGGGTCAATGCATTGGGGAGTTGGATTCTCCAATTGAAGACTTGCTCTGCGAATTCATATATATCTCTCATTATGCGTCACCACATCTCATGTTCATATACTGTTTTTTCTCACATGCCATGTCGTTGGTGGGCATCTTTGAGTGATTTAGTGAGGAACTGGGTGGTTTCAGGAGGTGGGGAGGAAATGTGGAGGTTTGAGGTTCAAGATCTCCCACTATTGCTCAATTATTTGTTGTAGGTGATCTGACACCCTCTGCACCAGGAAAAATAACCATACGCGATGCATAACTCATAGAGAAGCTATTCATGGGTTGGTAATCCGCAGCATATTTGACACGTGGCACTATGAGGTCCTATGGAGTTGCATGTGGATGCGGACAGTATTATATCAATTGTACATCATGATTAGAAATTGCGCTAGATTCAATGAGACGCTGGAGAGCCAGAGGTCCGATGCCAGGGGCCAGTTTATCTTGACATGCAATGCTATCGAACATGGGAGAGCTGGAGGAATGATGCCTCGGGGCAGAGATTTTCTACATATCGAGCTGTGGATTGCGGGAGAGCCAGGATGAATGTCTCTGTTGAGGTATTTTCCACAATATCAAGCTATGGATCACGGGAGAGCTAGGAATAATGCCGCTGCTCGAGCTTTTCCAACCTATCGAGCTATGGATGGTGGGTGAGTCCGAGTCTTGTTACCTCTGGCAAGATTTATACAGATGGAACCATAAAATGCGGGAGGGTCGGAGCTATAGCACACCTGATGCCCTGTGGAGACCATTCCACCTCCTACTCTTCATCGCCTTGCTCATCCTCGTCCTGCTTCTCCTCCTCTTCTTCGTCCACTTCGTCCACGTTAACACTGGCAGTTTGGTTCCTGCAGTATTCCTCTGGCGCAGAAGCGTCATCGTCAGTCTGCATGTCACCTTCAGCTTCCGGTGGTTTGGGCCAGAAACGATTGAACATGACTAGGTCGGTAGTAATATTTTCATAGTAGTAGCTGGAACCAGGGATGCGAATCAGGTGTGTGGACGACCATAGGAACTCGATAGTAACTACTACAAGGCCAGCCTGGTTCTGACAGAAAACTTTGTCGGAGACTCTAAGCAGCCCATTGGATGGCAGACAAACGCCTTGGTTATCAAGCTACAGCTCCCGCAATAGAACAACCCATCTCTTCTGTAGGCCATCCTGTAGCTGGAGGATCATCACAGGTTGTGCCGGTCGTAAGTCCACTACTTCACCTTGTGGCTGCTCATCCACCCGGAACCAGACAATGTCATTCAGAGGCTCAGCATTGCAAAACGATTCCTCGTCTGTGCAGCGCAACAAATGGGCAGTGTAATCGCAACCGCCGAAGGACTTCAAGGGGGCCACCGGAACATCAAATAGTTAGAATTGGGTGGCCCACACGCCACCAATGCCCCTCCTATTGATGGTGGGTATGCTAAGGTCATATCTATAGTCTCAATATTGGTATGCTACAAGTGGAACGTTGTACATTGGAAGACACTCATTCCTGACAAGGAAGCCCTTTCGTCTGGGGGATTGCAGCCCACGAACCTGGGGATGTCCCTCATTTTTGCAGAAGCTGAGGGGTAAATTCTCCGGTGTCAGCACTGGCTCACGGTGGAATTTGTTCAAAACAATCTGATCCTTTGGTTGATGTAACAGAAGTTGCTCCTGAATTTCGGGAGTCGAGTGTCCTTCCTTAGCAAGCGGCCGGAAGTGAAGGCGCCACATCCGGAGAACGTTGATGTGCGAGTAGTCCTTCGGAATCCGCCGGGTGTGCCAAAAGTTGTGATTTGGCCAGCGATACGGGGCCATAACTATCTTGCGATGGTTCATTTCCTCCATTTGGGTGCTGTCTTTAACTAAGTGTCCAAAGCACTGAACTGATTCCTGATAATGCAGCATGAGGTGAATGTTGACGAAGTTGAAGCTGGTACGTGACTGTACCTTTGAATTGAAGACTTCCTGTAGGTGCTGTTTGTCCTCTGCCTTTGGGTGTTCCATTTGGGTGCGGGAAAGAATTTCTCTGCATTCGGTTCTTTCTTCATACTCAATGGCATGTTTGGCCTTCACTTGCATCTTTATGTCTTTCATGCGTGCATGGGCGATGCTGTCTGTGGCCTTGGATGTCCGCTAGGTGGTAAAAATGTCCTTAGTTGCATGGAATTCCTCTAAATAGTCCCCCAGATAGTTGAGAGTCTCAGTTGTGTCGGTCCGGTATTGTACCAGAAGACTCCTGTAAACCCGTGACCCAACACAGGTCAATACTCCCTGAAAGACCGCTCGGTGACAGGAATAGCCGGTTGTGCAATGCTGCTACCCATGCCGGGTAGATAATTTTCCGAAACTTTTGCATCTCTTTACCACTTCACTGCAAAATTTGCCGGTAGGCTTTGCCACTGTGATAGGAATTTGGGGGATGGAGGAATGCCAGCTCAGAGGACATCAAATACCATGGCTTTCCCGTGGTGTTGTAGGAAGTCCTCAATCCAGGTCATATGGTGATTGAACATTCTGATGAATATGTTATGGAGGATATCAGGCTGGTGGAGGTTGTAGGCTCCGACATCCAGAGGATTCCAAAAGATACACAGAACCGGCCTCGCCAGAAGGGACTGGAGCCAGTTCTCAGTCATCATTATAGTCTGCCGGTCGCTAGCAGATTTCGTTTTCAGGTACTCCCGAGATGTCATCTAGAAGACTGCGGACTTCCACCAGTAGGATCCCAAGTCCGGTGGAAGAATATATGACCCCAGTTAGACCTTTAGAGATTGACAATTAGGGTGTGCATTGTACTTGATGCCCATTTGGTTGGCATGCTCCATGTGATCCGCTAGTCAAGACGCAAGAATTGGCCAGCAACGGCACATTTTGCCATCGGAACAAGGCCATAGAGCAACAGATTTGATCTCTCCTCCTGCAGGGAATCTTGTGACAGGCTCCAGCACCATCGTGTGGATATCACGCAGCACCTGCTGCTTTATATACCTCTGGGCTTGGTCATGGGATGTGGAATTCAGTTGGAATGTGGCAGGCTATGGGAGGAATGCAAGCCAAATTAACGCGACGTAGCTGTATTTGTTCTGTATAGGGGAATGGATATTCCCAATGGTCAGGTAAATTGGCCAGGCTTTCATGTGACTGGAGAAGTCCGTAAGCTGCGTCTCGTCCGTTCCACAGATCAGTGGAACAATTATTGCCCCCAGAGAAAGTCTATCCTGCATTTCCCACTACCAGTTCATCAGCAACAACCCTAGTTTCCATCTGAAACATCTGGGTGTTCCGGACGGCTCTGACGGCTGTGGCGGAACGTCGTACCCTCTGACGGACAATCAGACGCCACCCGTCGCCCAAGCGATGGGTTGCGTTGCATACATCCCTTGCGGCGGCTATTATTCCATGCCTTTTATTCTTGCGACGTGTTGCATCGTATATTACGCTCGCAGCTCCGGCGTCAAGCTTCCTTTACTGGGCGTCCGGAATGTGGTGACGTATACGCACCATCAGAACGATACGTATGTAACACTCTTCGCAGGGGTTGCAGTTATGCAGTAGCCAATTACACAACGCCTGGCGATGTTTATGCCTTTCTTCGGCCGATAGCCACATGCCGCACTCTCATTTATGTTTAGATTTCAGATTTTGTCACTTATTGCAATACAGTCTTCGCTTCGGATACATCGCTTGCCGTTGCATTTCTTTCGCCATTATCGTATTTTACATGTCTGAAATATACTGTCCAATCTTCACACTCTCTAGTACTATGCCCTGAGTCCTCCACATTCTGCGTTGATCCATCATCGGCTTGCGATGTTTCTTCCTCCTCATCTGCATCCACATCATTGCCATCCTCGCCTTCATATCCGTCGACATCACTGGTTCCCAGCTCAAACCTCTCGAGTTCAGTCTCGGCCCATCGTCGCCGGCTGGCGGTGGGAATGGCATCGATTTCGTCACCTTCATCCTCGGAATCCCCACTGCCAGCTGTCATCCCGAAATGCAGTTTGTCATCCGTGCAATTGTTGTGTATCGGGATGTTTGGGTCAGTGCTTCCGATCTCAGGTTCCTCAAGCGCCACTTCGGAGGTCAAATAGTTAAGAAGAATAGCATTCTCAACATGCGCTGCTTCCACGCTGATCACCACGGCAGGCGTTGGGTTCTCCGCCTGTTGGATCTGACGCTTGACTGTGGCAAGAGTGTTGTTATACACCCTCTGCTGGTAGCTCTCTGGTAGTGTGTTCCAGGTATTCATCAAGAATGTATACATGTCTGGAACGCCAGGCGAGGTTAACAACTTGCGACCCTTTACAGCGCAGCAGGATGCGATCTTACCACCGTGATTCTTGCAGTTGAAGTAGTTCGAGAGATCAGGTCTGTCCGCTTTCAGCTTCGACTTGGAACTTTCCGGATAAACACCTTTGTCCTTTTGCCACTCCAGTAGAGAATGGCGCAACGCGGTGCAGGTGAACATGATCAGTGGCGAGGGTATATGACCGTCCTTGTCGTGAATTATGGATTTATAAAATCCATCAGCATACTTACCACGGTTATTTGCCCGATGATGAAGTTTGATGTAGATAAACCCATGGATCGCTTCCGCCAGGAAGTAAAGTGGACGCTAGCCATTCGTTAGCAGCATCCGACTCTCTCTGGGTAGGATTTGGATCGCATACACCACCATCCACATGCTCTGTGATTGGAAAGAGATACTTAGTGTCTGCCAGAAGGGAATCAATGAATTCGAAAAGCTCTGTGGCGGATTCAAACCGGTGGAGATCATAAAGCTCTGCTATGTTGTCCCTTGCTGATTGAATAAAATGGGATTTAGCATTATCAACTTCTGCTCGAACCTGGTACCGGTTTGAGTGTGTAATATCCAACGTGGGCCGTTCATTCAGCATGCCTCTTGCAAGATCTCCTTTGTGCGTGCCGCGAATGCTATGGACCAAATGTTGTTTTGCTGCATTGCGGTGTTCCAGTACATCTCTATTATCTGCCAGTGTGGGCCTTCAGCTAATGCTTTAGAAACGTGTCGCGTTGCATAACTTACTGTCTTCAAGTCGGTTGCACTCATAAACGGCCGTCTGTTCCACATGTAGAGCTCCACGAGTCTGCCCGTGGCAAACACAGGACGCGTCATGTCTCAGTGACCAAATTGATGGATGCAGCGATGGCCGGAGACCATTGATCGAGGTGTAGACACCGCCTGCGGTTGCAATTGCCACTGCCTCTATCTCTGATTCTCTTCAGTAGGTCGCGTTCGGAGTGGATTTGTAATGATCACGCGGGCTTCTGGATTAGGGATGGGGGTTGGCAGGTTTTCAAGACCTCGGAGAGGAGTGGGAGTAATAACAATGCCGGATGCGAGGCAGGATACAACACGAAGCGTTGAGGTTCCTCCGGGTGCTGGTGTGCTACAAATGCTTGTACCCAGCGTGGCGGTTGGAGTATTGATTGACCGTTGCTGTGTAGCGGACGGGGAAGTAGTCATGCGTTCATTGATATCTGCAACACGAGAATTGTTCAGCGAAGATGAGGGGGTGGAGTTCTGACCTTGGATTGTAGAGGGTACGGAACTCCCTCCTTGAGAAGAATCCCTCTCGCCAACCGGTACGGAAACGTGTTTCTTAGCAGGCGGAAGTTGAGAATTGCCCGAAGGCCCACGCTTTTGTTGATTCTGACGATTAGCAAGACTTCGAACATTTCATACGACCGGAGTCGTGTCAGAGTGAGGGCTTGGGGAACGCTTACTCCAATATTGATGTTCGACGTTAAGAAAGTAGGAATAATTGGCTGTGCTTGCATATGCAACGGCAGGCGAGGTAGACTCCTATTTGAGCGACCAGGGAGGGTTTCGACAAAAAAGGGCGGCGCAGTGTGGACTGCGCTAGACTCTCAACCCTGACAATACTCGGTGACGAGATCCCTTGAAAAGCATTCAATTTAGGTGTTAACTGCGATTAGATTAAACTGAGCATTGATATTCACTGTTACAGCAACGTCTGAAAGTCTGTTTGCTTCGCTTGAAGGGTGTTTATGCCATCTTGGCGAGATTATCATCGTATTGCACTCGTTCTTGGCACAATACTTCGAACCATCGATTGTGTATATCTTCAGCTCCCCAGTGAAAATCCCACTTTGGCAGAGCTACAAGCATCGCAACGCGAACAATGACGTATTCTCTATCATACGACATCAGTTGTGTGTGCTTTTTCCACTGCTAGGCGTTGGTAGCCGTGTTGGATGGTTGCACAGTTGGGACAACTTGAGAAATACTCAGTTTGCTCCAAGATGCACGAGGTCTGAGTGGTAAAACTGATGTATGATGCAAATGCAACGCCCGGCGTGGTAAACTGTCCTCTCCGCGAGTACTAAATCTCGTCTCGAGGCTTGTCATTCATTAGGTGTCTGGTAGGTCTGCAAGATGAAGGCTGGGCCGTTTTGTGTTCGTTAACCAATGAAACTCACAAGTTGAACCTTGAACCAAAAGAATCGCCGGAACTCGACTATATATATCCCTTCTTCCCGCCTACACCTCCTTTCTCTTTTCCTCCCGTATTATACACACCGACAGCATCCTGATCTCGACATCACATGACTTGCACAAAACAACACCTCTCGTTCCAAAACACACCCGATAACCTACACAACTTTGTACTTTCCCTTTGGGCTTCCTTCCGCTACAACTGTATCATAATGCTAACCTTTCGGATGTTGATTCATTTTCAACTCACAGCGATGGCACCAAAGGGCAGCAGCAATGGAAAGGGGAAGGCTAGCGCAAAGATGCCAACGTCGTTTATAAATTGACACCTGTCGTTGGATCCGGACCGTATAAAGGAATTCATCTCGGAACAGATCCGTGGACTCATCCGGATATACAATGTTTGCGGCGTCAAGGATGAGAGAGCATGGGACCTATTTTATGATATAATCTTTCTTGATCCAGTCACGACTCGCCACTTTTCACAATTCCAGCTGATGTGACCGCACCGCAGGAGCAGGAGTTCGCTTTTTCGGGAGTGGTGGGCTGCCTTCCGCTCATATATGGGGCTAATGTTTGACAAAACCCACGACCAAATGAACAATTGGAGGTGGGATAACCCCCGTGCCTTCGGGGATCATGTCGATTGCTCCAATCCGCCGACAACCAGCTTGGGGAAGGTTAAACGCACCGGTGACGGTTTCTCTTGGTACGGTAGCGATGATCTCAGGGAAAAGATTGAGCTGCCAAGCTGTCGGCAGTACAAACCAGGCGACTTCCGGGCCGTTAGACCACTCAATTGGGATGAGAAAATCGACGACGATGATGATGATGACAACGGGGCGGATCCCGGTGCGCTGAGCGGTGGAAGGAGCCGTCCTGGCGATGGCAATGACAATGACGACGGTGAGAGTGAGCAGGACACGCAGGGCGGTGAGAAAGGGACTGAGAAACGGAAGAGAACACAGGATGGGAAGGGGACAGGGAAGGCGACTGAGGACGGGAAGGGGAAAGGGAAAGGGAAGGTGAAGGGAAACGGTAAAGAGAAAGGAATTCTTAAACACACCCCAGGAGGAGATGATATCTCTCGTGCCGTTGCTTTGCAGTTGCAGAAGGAAATGTCAGAAGCAGACTTGGACACGGAGGGCTGACTAGAGCGGTTATATTTAGAGCCGGAAGCATCGCCCGCCATGTCAATTTCATCAGATGATGATACCGACTCTACCGAGTCGGACGGCAAATATGACTCAGAACTTGATGTGGATATGTGCATGGAGGATGATGTGGACGCACCGGACGGCGTTGACATCGATGGCGATGTGGATATGGAAAGGGACAGTGAAGATGAGGAAGATGAGGAGGAGGAAGATGAGAAGGTGGAGGAGGTGGTAGTGGATGAGGATGAGGAGGAGGATGAGGATAATGGCAAAGAACCTCGGACAATTGGCCAGGGAGAGATGGTAAATTCATCGGCTGATGATGCTCATACCTTGGTAGACGATGGGCTAACCGTGCTACCTTAGCAAGGCCAGGAGATGCGCGAGCATACCCCACGGCCACGACCTCTGGCACCTGCCCCACGGCCACAAACCTTGGAGCCTCCCCCACGACCACGAACTCCAGAGACTCATACCCTCAGTGGGCTGGAGTTTTTGAGGCTTGTGATGCTGCAGAAACCTCGCCCAGCGGCGCCAACTCTGCAAGAAGCTGAGGCAGCCGGAAACCCCTCGGATGTCGATGTGGAGCAGCAGCTACTCGGCGAATCGGCAGGTGGCAACGGTCTCCCCGATGGCCCTCTCCCGGATGTCCCTCACCCGGATATCCCTCTCCCCGAGGTCCCTCATCCCGATGTCACTCTCCCTGATGTCCCTCTCCCTGAGGCGCGCCCGGATGGCTCGGTAGGCGCGGAGTGAACCAATCCTCGCGTTGCAGAGAAGGCGTGCGTTTGGGTTAGAGTCGGGTTCGTGTCTTGTGAGTTTCCTTGGGTGTACTCTATTTGTCTCAGGCAATGATTAAGGCACGCGTGGAGGTGTTTTGTTCGTTTGGGTTAGGGTTGTGGGCTTGTTCATTTCCTTTGTTCTAATCTATCTATCTCAGGCATCGAGTATTACACGCATCGCAAGGTTTTTGGATTGCTCAGGGTGTATTTTTTTTTTATTCATAGTATTGTGGGACATCGCGCATGCAGTGTTTTTGCAACTCCTGGCGTGATGGTGTTGAGGCTCAATAAATCTCTCAAGTATCGTGAGCTTATACCCACACCAGACTGCTCAGGCCCAGCACCAACTTTCGTCTGTTTCTACAGTGAATACTCAACTCCTCCCGTGTCGTCGACAATGCCAGAGAAGACCCCATTCCATTGCCCCGAACTTTCATGCTGAAAGAAGTTCACCTCAGACAGCTGGCGACTTAAAATATCAAATTACACCATCCTGAACACTTCAAGTTGCAAAGAATCGGACTATGCGCAGCGCGCCACAACGCCTTGAACCTGCTCATCGTCGTGAATTCAACGCTAACAAAGATTCAGTCGAAGACTTGGACACGTTTCCCTACCTTGAACGCGTTGGAAACATCGCAGACTCGGAATCTCAACCACCGCCACCTCATCTGCCGCGGATTGAAACATACCCCAGTGCCAGTGCTCCGTTGAGCGATTACATTGCTGAGCCGTAGGAACGCGACTCTCAGGGTTTTCCTTGAGACGAACCTACAGAACAATCCCTACTACCCGTTTGCAACGCGTGAAGAGTACAAATATATGCAGTGTGGGATCATGAAGAATGGCATGAAGATGTACTATGACAACGTGCTGAAGGAAGAAAACACCCCTCTGCGTTTCCCAAGCTTCACAAATGGAGATGGCATCCAGAAGCTCGTGGCTAGCATGCAAGATGATCTGGCTCTCGGGGAGTGGGAACTACACACTCTCGGGGATATGAGATGGAATGACAATCACCAACGCCCTATCAAATACTGGAGTTGAGACATCATCACACCCATGGGATGGTTGACGCGGCAGCCAGCGTACGCCGAGCATCTGATTTACGCCCTTCAGCGTTGCTTTAACAGCGATACGCCACCCCAACGCCTCTATACCGAAATGCACACTGTGCACTGGTGGTGGGAGACAAAGGTAAGGAGAGATACTCCAGGACAATAACGTGCTAATCGACGTTGAGGCAACGCTCAGAGCGGAGGATAAACTGGTTCCCTTGATCTTCATGTCCGACGGAACACATCTCTCAAATTTGCTGGCGACCAGAAAGAGTGGCGTGTATTTATGACAATTGGCAATCTATCTTCGAAGATCCGCCAGATGCCCTCAACTCACAGCATCGAGATCATCGCTCTCCTGCTGATTCCAATCAAGAACCGCAATATTCCTCAAAATTGGCTGGATGAGCAGAGGCAAACAATCTGAGAGGTGCTGAACGATATACTCCAGAGGTTACTCCAGCCTCTCACCTTTAAGCACAATCCCAGCGCCGAGAGCGCGTATTAAAACCTTCTCTGTGCAGATGGCAACTCCAGGCGTTGCAAACCGGTTCTAGCAGCATGGCTTGCAGATTGCCCTGAGTATAGCGACCTACATCATCTCGACCGGCATGTCTGTTTTTGGTGCGAGTGTCCAAAAAACGCTCTTGGAGATTATGTCCCTCCTGACAAGGAACACCCCCGGCGGGATCACAACCTATATCGAATGAGCAGCGATGCCAACACCAAGGCAGCCAATACTGATCTCTCGTCGTGCCATGTTCACCGAGGATTCGACGTGTTTCGACGTATTCCCTGTATTGTGAGCGACCTCCCTAAGCCCGACCTCCTCCATACAATGCAGATCGGCATGCTTGACCACCTCCAGAAGTGGATTGTCCACTTCATGAAGACGCACGAACGGCTCGACAAGTACAATGCAATCTGGCTTTCCGTGCCTGCTTACCACGACCTCACACCAAAACATAAGTCATATGAAGAAGTTTCTCAATGGAATGGGAAGGAGATGAAGGAAATGAGCCAGTACCTGCTTGGAGTTGTAACCCAGTCTCTACGAGGCGGAAGCCCCGCTCAGCGTCCCATATTCAATCACGCAATTGAGTGCACACAGGCATGGTAAGAATTCTATGTGCCTGCTCGATATAAATCTCACGATGATGCAACATTGAACTACATGGAGCACGCCTTGTGTCGTTTTCACACCTTGAAAGATGTTTTCTTACTCGGGCGAGCAGGCAAAAGGGCGAAGGCCAAAGCCAGTGCCCTGAGAACAGAACTGGTGAAGAAGCGAAAGGTAGACCAGGACACAAATGCTGAAACTTGGATGCCGTCTAGGATGCGGCGCAAAATGAACGCCTGGCGGGAATATATCAGCCACGAGACAAATGTTTCAAAGGAGTTATATGCGGACTTCAATTTCCCGAAGATCCACTCGATGTCTCATTGGGTCGAACAGATTCGCCGATATGGAGCTTTGCAACAGTATTCTGCCGAGAGACATGAACAAGCACATAAAACGAACCTCAACGACCGTTGGAACGCCTCCAATCACAATCTCAACTACCTGCCACAATTAATCACCTTTCAGCGTCGCATCCTCTGCTTGGAAGTCAGAGAGCTCAATCTCCAAGCCCTCGCTCAGCGTCAAGAGAACAGCGCTGCCGCATGCAATGTCCTCCCTTCCGGTGCTGATCTGGCTGCCCCCCTGAGCCCCCAGTCATATGTGAAGCCCGAATTCATGGGACCCCAAAACCGCTGTGATGGAAAGCATCCTGACGCTATGATCAAAGACTTCAGATCATTACTCCACAATACGCAAGGCGCAACAAACCGCCTGGCAATATACAGCGGCACACGGGAGTTTATCAAGCATAAGAGTTGTAACAAGACGTATATATCGGATGAACAACTGCACGCAATGGAGCTCTGTATTTACCATCGTATTAAGGTTCAAGTTAAGGGTTTAGATGGTGAACACATATCTCAGAGGTGTCGATGCCCAGGAAGCCAGAGCTGGCGCGGAGGGGATTGATGGAACCACTGGGTTTGGGTAAAGCAACGCCCAGGGAGGTGTTATGGCACGCTGAATGGGCGTCTCCCGTGGCAACTGCAATGACTATTCAACATCAAACTCCAAAACGAGGATGGAGCTTTCGTTGAGTACTGGTTAGCCCTGGCGCTCACCACAATACCTGACAACTCGGGTAACTTGGATCCGGTCTCGAAATTTGTACAAGTAAGAAAAGCACCGGAAGCTGTTGCTTTGCAAGTTTTCACTGTGGGAAATATTGTTGGCTGTGCGCATGTAAATCCAGAGATAGCTACTAGTAGTAAAACAGGAGACGGACGGAACAAGCGATGGATTGTCAATAGCCACATAGATCTGGCGACTTGGAATGATGTGTATAATTAGTAAAGAGTGAATTGCATTTTGCGCGCAGGTAGAAGGAACGCGAGGTGAGATATTCGCAGCATCCCCCATCGCATTGCAATCCTGCTGCAAGCGCGTACCAAATGAACCCATTCCGATGTATTGTCACAGTTGGCGACAACGCGAGAGTGATCATATAATTTAGGAGACCGACAGAACGCGAAGAGACAGTGAGACAGCGATCGGAGGGCGATATACAACGCGAAGCGTTGTATTGACGCCGGGCGGGGAGTATTCCGTCACCGGGGTGTCTCTGACGGCTCTGATGGAGCGCGTCCACTCTGCCGGAGCCATTCCGCCCTAACGTAATATTGTTTAGCTGATGTCTGCCACATTCATCTTGGAATACACTCGATCGCCCTCCGCGTTTCTAGTCAGGGTTGGTCCATGGACCATGTGGTCTTTATATGTGCATTGGCGAAGGAGGTACCACACAGATTCTACCGGGTCTCAAAAATAGACAATCCTCCGACCGTTTGGTGTGGAGCTGAAGGCTTCTCGCCATCTCACCACCTGGTTATAGATTGCGTGGATTTGATTGTACATCGTCCATCCGGAGGTGTAGGAAATGTGCTCAGGAATCATGCATCCGCCCTCGTCAAAGTGGCGATCAATTCGAGACTGGCAATAGTGCGCTTCGATGCATCCGATGTCCCGCTTGACGTCTTCATCGCCCTCAAATGGTTGCCATGGGTGATTGATGAGATATCGGACATATTGTACTTGGGATCGTCACCAGAGGTCTTCCCATCCGTGTGATGTCAGGTGATTTCGCCATCTTCCTCATCCATCGGAGCTTCCGCGGGGTCTGCCCCTTGGATCTCGCATTCCGGGGCCAGAGAATGGGGTGACACGACACGTCAGGAGAGGCTGTCATCTTCGGAGTCGATTTCTCCTGGAATCATGTTGATCGCAGGGGCTGGGACACTACCATCAGGTACGGCTGTCTATGTAGGACTCTGCCGATGCGGTGAGTACAGTCATCGACATGGCGGGTGGCTTCGTCGATGGCTGGCCAGTGGTGGGAGCTGTCCCTGATCGCTGATTCGCAGACGGCATTTAAGGTGTCCCCGCCTGACAAACATCCTCCCACAGTCAGGATATGGGCATTCAAGGGCATCTAGGGCCCTTCTCCGTGGTCTGCGTGCTGATGGAATGGCTCGAGGTCTGACAAATGGTTAGAGTGTGTGTGCAGTCTGTTGGACGAATTCACTTACCAAGTCGCCTGTTCCTGCACAAAGTATGCCGAGGAATGAGTCAATGGCGGTAAGTTTGATGAACTGGATGTAGACAGGGCGCTCGAGAACTCTCAGAACTTCGTAGAGTGTGTTCAATAACGGAATGCATGAACTACAAAGAGCCATCTTCTCGATCATTTCATCCTTTGTCTATATCACGTTTGACCACGCATATAAAGTTTGACAATGCATATAAGGTTTGACAATGCATGTAGCATTTGACTATGCATATAAAGTTTGACAATAGACTTGAGCCTGGTGGATGAGATAGGTTTAGCGGGAGGAGAATGCGGATGGCTTGCCTTGGTTAGCTACGGGGACCACTGGCAAACCTGGATGTGGGCGCACATGCTCAGCAGACTAACATCAGCTTGTTCTCACCCTTCCCTTTGTCCAAAGGATGGTGACAACCATCAACTATTGCGAGTCTCCGGAATCACCAAAGGCCCTCTGTCATCTACCAGAAGTGCGGAAATCACTGAACTGGCTCTTCTTATCAACAAATTCTTCAGAGATGCAAGTTCCAGCGGGTTTCATTGTTCCACTAGCAATATACAATTGGTTCACTGATGGAAGTTGGGAAGTTCACAGGAAATTCTTCTAGATCGAGTTTACTATCCATATGCCCACGGTCGCAGCTGGCATGTACTATGAATAGTGACGATCTCTAGCCATCACACCCGTTTCTTCCATTTTCTGCACACATCTAGCGCTCCACATTTGTACTTCTGATGAGTCACGTTCAAACGGCATCAATTCTGCCACTTCCAGATCGATTCCGCACACACACCTCCGGCCTCCGATCCTAAGGCTACCGATCTCACCTGGTCTACGTGATCATACTCACCACCGACTTATGCTCACAACCAGAACATGGGTTATGATGCCAGGTAACTTTGACACAGCCTATATAGGGTGGCGTTGCTGACTGATACACCCAAGCAACGGAACCCCAATCACCCGGCAGTCCTCCAGTCAGAGAAGGACCACTGGGATGAAGACACTGGCAGGCCGGCAAAGAGCATGCCGGGGTTGGCCAAGGTCGAAACCAGTGGCTCAATATATGTCCTGATGCCAACAGTAATGAAGCCAATTGCCATCACCAATGATAGCCAGAGCAACGAGGGGCAGGAGCCATAGTCCAAGCACCAGCCAACGGGCAAACAGCTGGTGGTGGAGAGAGAGGAGGACGACGATGACGAGGACGCGGATGACGAGGATGAGGAGGATAAATATGTGCCATATGTCAGCTGGGAGACAGTGGATGGTTACCAAGTAAGTATCATCGGATATCTAGAGCAATATACCTGACCGCCGTATAGGGATACTGGTCTCTTGGAAATGACGATCTGTATACCATGCTGCCAGCTATGGCACAAGCCATACTCGGAGTCGACGCATGACTGTTGAAAACCAGCCAACATTACATTCAACAAAATGTGGTACAACACCAGGGAGCTCTCAATTTTCACCAACACCGACGGCACCGGACGGTACGATGAAGACCTGACTGAGGCCCTGAATACTTTCCCAGAACATCGCCCTCAACTTGGTGCGGTAGCCGAGATCTACCCCAGAGCAGCTGCTTGGGAAGACGTCAATGACATGGTCTCACTTAGGTGTGGAGAGGATCTCATCTGGTGGGCAGTGGAGACACTGGGTTGCCAGTGGCTGGAAAATATGGAACTGCAAATGGCGCGTCGGAACTTGGATCTTTCTGATGAAGACGATGACGACGCCACTCGCATTTCGATGGGCGCTGTGTGAGACACTAGAGCCTACACCGGTGAAGGACAGGGACCTGTTCAGCCAGGTCAACCCGGCAAGGTCAATGACAATTGGTCTGACTTCGACGATATCCAAGCCCTCCAGTTGTTGCTCATATGCTCCCAAAAACAGGTTGTGATGGAACTTGTAATTCCTCTCTCCGGAATCTAGCCAATGTAATGACACTGACCGTCTAGCCAACAACACCACGCACACTCCCAACAATGAAAGTCACATTGGCATGGCGTATAGTCCGGAGGCCATCTGCAGATGTGATGGCACAATGCAATGCGGCCTGTAGGCACGCCGAGGACCGATTTTGATGGTTGGAATGCTGGAAAGGTCGATGGACAAAGCTGAATGCCTTGAGGTCAGCGGACTACTGGATGGTGACTGAGGAGATTGTCTATGGATGTGCCATGTGTGCCCAGTTCCGTGGTGCGTGGATGTGTGGAGCCACACGATGAAGTAGCGAAGATTTCGATGGTCAAGGCTGGGAGGATGCTGTCTGGTGGGCAACGATGCACATCATGGAGGAGTGGGCGAATACGAGGCAGCAGAGAAGAATGAGGACTGATGACACCCCCGGGCTGACCCATAAGGAACCAATGAGCTCTGGACCTTCTGGATGACAGGGACCCTCAGGACAACTGGAACCCTGGACTCTTGACTCTTCCATTCGCACACCTGTGGTTGTTCCTACTCTTGTGGCCGATCCTACTCCCACAGCCAATCCACCAGCTGTGGTCAATCCAACTCCTGTGGCAGTTCTGACTCCAAGAATTCACCCTCCTATCATGGTAAGTGTGGCGGTGCGCCCTCCACCGGTTCACCCGCCTCCGATTTGCCCTCTTTCAGTTTGCCCTCCTCCTGTGGCACACACCTTGGGTGGATTGTTTGGTGGCGAGTTGCAGGGTTTGGATTATCAAAACCCACCGGCAAAATGGGTAGCACAACGCTAGCCGATCTGGCCCCACAGCACAATTTATGTGACCAACAGTGTCAGACACCGCAATGATGACGAGGATACTCTCCAGATTCTTGATTTCCGGTGGTCACATGGGACTATCTGGCGGCCGAAGTTGATGGGTGTGAGTCTATTGGGCCGGCCTGGTGTGAGGTTCATCGGCCTATTATATAAGTCCTGTAGACTTCCACGCTCCTTGCCTCGGGAGAGAATCGTATTTATGGTGCAGGACGAGGACTTCTCAACAATGCTAAAACTTGCCTGGGACGGAGATATCCCGAATCCTGTCCTCCTTGTGTTGCCACAAGCTGCGCCAGATTCCGCTGGAGGTTGGCCTCTGGCCTCAGTTTGGTGGGTCCTTTGCTGACTGCAGTCAACAGCATTCACCCGGTTGATGAACCTCCTCTGGCTAGTGGTATAGACTGTTGGTTTTCGAATTGGTTCATGTGTCTTTGGGGTGTGTCTTATTGGATGGTATTCTGCAGGCTTTCATTTGGTTTTCCGCTGGGCTTGTATCAAGGGCTGCTGATTATGTCATTTCGAAGGTATTTCATTCGGTTTGATTTGGTTTTCCTGCCGGTCATGTATCTTGGGGCTGTGTGGCTGTGAGTTCGATTGTATTCGGTTGGCTACTTTGTTTCGTTTACTTGTATATTGTTGTTTGGATATCGTCACATGGATTTCCTTACCCTCCCTGTATATTATACTTGTTCCATATCAATCATATCCTATTGTTATTCAATGGTTCATGCAGCACGACCAGTGGCCTCTGAGGCTCTTCCGGTGGAAATAAGAGTATGGAGATCTAGATCAAGCTCGTCCAGCGGAATATAGGCGAAGGAGATCTGGATCAAAATGTTCTTCCAGTGGGATCAAAGTTACGGAGATCTAAGAGTGTGCCTAGCGGGATTTAGGTTATGGAAATCTGGAGTAAAGGCTTCGTCCAGTGGGAACATAGTTACGGAGATCTGGACGAAAGTCTTAGTCCAGCAGGAACAAAGTTACAGAGATCTGGATCAAAGTCTTCGTTCAGAGGGAACAAAGTTACAGAGATCAAAGTGTTCGCCTGGCGGGATATAGGCTATGGGGATCTGGATGAAAGTCTTCGTCCAGCGGGAACATCCATATTGAGATCTGGATCGAAGTCTTCATTCAGCGTGAGCAAAGTTACGGCCATTTGAATTTCGGTTATAAAAATCCAGATCAAAATCTTAATCCAGCAGGATTAACGTTCGAGGGATTGAAGTCTTCGCATAGCAGAATTTTGGTTATTGAGACCTGGATCAAGATCTCCATCCAGGGACAACAAAGGTATCAAAATTAGAATTTCGGTTACAGATATCTAGATCAAAACCTACATCTAGCAGAAAATAATGGAGAATCACTAAAGATCCGGGTTCCAACTAGATACATATACTTTGATGAGTGCACTCTGCAGGACACTCTCCTTTCCTCCTTCTACCACTTTTGTGATTCTTTCAACACACCTCATGCATTAGCTTCGAGATGGCGACAAGAAACACTCGGAGACCCAGGAGCAATGCTGTGGCCAAATCCAATGCCACCAGCCGATCGACGAGACTGCTCAAGGGCAAGGAAGATAGGGACGAACAGGAAGGAATCCTTTCTTCTAGAAGCGAAGATGAGTATACTGAAACCCGACACCCTTCGTCCAGGTCCTCATCTTCGCCACTGGTAAGCTTCTACCCTGTAGCCTGGGTGCCATGCTAATGTGGGATAGAATCCACCAGATGTCGAACTGACAGACGACCAACTCTCAGATGTACCGGATGATTTCGAGGATACAGATGACGACCTTCTCCGGGGCTCAGTCACTCCCAGTCCAAATCCTCCAAAGTCGAAAGCAGCCACCGGACGCTTATCGACCTCTACTCACAAACCACGAAAGCAGCCCTTACTTAGAGCACCCATGAGGCGCGAGTCAGCCTCCTTGTCATCGTTGCCGTCGGTGGATGATCCCCTGTGAACGCTGGCATCCGGTCCTCTTAGTTCCCTGCAAAACGATAAATCTAGCAAAGGAGCCATCATGCCAATGACCTTCCATTCAAGCCCTCGGAGATCACGGCAGAAATGTGCAGCGGGTGATTGTAGTTCTGCACCTCGGGAGGCCACACAGACTCAACAAGGATAGTAGTCGAGTGGTATCGACTAGTTCAACCATCCACGGCTTTGAACAGTTGCGGAACAAGCTTCAGTAACCATCGGGTGAAATACATTGTCCAATCACCCCTTCCCGGCTGATGCAGATTACATGGCTGCCACTGTCTGTATAAAGGCCTCCAGATTGTGGAAATTTGATGTCAGTGTCCCCCAACAACTGGTGCTTGAACACGTGGCCTATGCAAGTCCTCTAGACCTTGTTTGGTTGCAATGTTAACGACCAGCTACAGATCAGAGGATATCTCTATTCCGTGCGAAGCACCGCAGTCATGCAGATTGGCATAACACCGAAAGCGATTAACCCGCTCCTGTAGATGGAGGACCGAAAATGGCAGGGCAAGGTCCGGTGGCTGCTCGAGAATGAACGATATATCTTCGAGACGCGAGACATAGAGGCCGGTATCATACGTCCAGTGGTAGGAATAGTGCTGATATGAATCCTCAGACTCCCAAGGAGCCATATGTTTGCAGCTACATTGCCACTGCCATTTACCACTGTTTTTTCAAGGCAACTGAATCCCTGGGCATCCAAGATTCGTGCTGTTTGGCACAATTGTCACCCGAGTCCATCTGTCTAATGGCAACCGCTTTCCAGTGTCGCCTCCACACCTACATTGCCACTGGCAAGGCTGTACAAGCACTGCTATTTAACTCGATAAATGCCAGCAGTGAGTGATCTTTCCAATGGCGGCTGCACAATTACTGACCATCGCAGCGAAATACGACAGGCCTCAGGAGATGTGGGACAGCGTGTATACGACATCAGAATCGTGGGATATTGCTATGGCCTGAAACAGAAATACGGTTCTAGGTAGCAGAAGACGAAATGGCAAGGTGGCTCAATGTATCAGCCTCCCAAACCCGATGGCATTCCCGGCATGCAAGGAAAACCTCGGCAAGATGAAGGAAAGACTAGAGGCTTTAGAGGCACGGCAAGACTCGGACAAGTCTGAAGGTTTGGCCACCATCTGGAATGTATGGCAGCATACCCGAGCTCACGTACCCCATCCTAACGGGTTTGGATGGGAATGCACAGCACCTGGAGTAGTATTGTTGGTAAGGTTCGAGAGGACTGTGTCCGTAGGTTTGGCTATGGAATGGAATGTAGTATTGCAGTGTGGACTTACGGTTTGGTTAAGGATTGGAATTCAGTTTTGCAGTGTGGAGATCCGGTTTGGATAAGGAATGGAATTTAGTTTTGCAGTTTGGGGTTACGGTTTGGCTAAGGAATGGAATTCAGTTTGCAGTGTGGGGTTATGGTTTGGCCGATGGACTAGACGTGCCGCTAAATGTATTGTATTCGTCAGCAAAAGCTTATATATTATCGTGAATTGGATCATGCAGCAGCTCTCTTCCAGCTACCGGAAGTTAATGATCATCATGCCATAGCTCTCATCAACTACTGTAACTCTGATAGCTCCACTGGAGACTCTACAATAACGCTTGTAGACTACCACAACCCTATGATCATCATGCCATACCTCCACTGGAAATTGTGCCATTGCTCTTGTAGACTACTGCAACTCTGTCACCATCGTACCATAGCACCACTGGAAATTCTACCATAACCCTCATCGAGTACCGCAACTCTATTTCTATCATTCCATAGCTCCACTGGACATTGTGCCATAGCTCCACTTGAACTCCATTAACCATTGTGCCATAGTTCAGGCAGAAATTCAGTGAATATACCGATAGCAGCATATGATGCCCATTCAGAACATTCATATATTTAGTGTGGACTGAACTTGTAGTTGCCGCACATGCATTGTGCTATTGCAAGACATCCCCCCATCTTCCGGCAGCATAATCCAATGCTCTAGATTGAGCATGGGCTCAACTTGTAGTTGCCGCTCACTCATTGTGCAACCGTATGATATCCACTCTCCATCTGGCGACACTGCAGCGTGCTCTATACACGTTGCGGCCGAATACGAGGTTGTCATATTGGAAGATAGAAGGCTCGGTACGTCCACCGGATATCCGGATATCCTTTCTACCAATGCATAGAGCCTGCGAGCACGCACAGGACAAAATCAGTCCGATGGTAGTCCACTCATAGACCCACCGGTCGTAAATGCATCCATCGGCCTACACGGAGATGCCTGTGGGCCGACTATGGATGACTATAGGCTGCAGGTCGTGCAGTGGTCCACAGGAAGCTTTCTATCAGCTGCGTGTGGTCATGTGTGCACGTAGCGCAGTCTGTAGTCGATTTTCACGTTGGCTGACGGCAGTTTATCGACCGATATTCACATGCGACTGCTCACCATTCTCCCATAATCTATCTCAACATGACATTCTCAGTCATGCAACAGACAGAACCTCGTGCAACATATTGAGGCATTCTGTGCTACTGTTTCTTGTTGCCCTTATTCCTCCTTGTTTCAATTGCATTCGCTGTCACCAACCTCATTTCATCGCTTCTCTTTGACATCCGTGTAGGCTCAATCAATCCGGGAACAATTGGTGCAGCACTCACATCATGCTGCTCTGGGTTTTCTAGATCCTCGATGCCATTGTCAAGCTCCATGTCAAATTCAACGTCTGCCTCGGTATCATCTTTGCTGTCATTGGGATCATCCTAGTCGCCATTCCAGTTGAGCCAATTTTCTGTATCCGAAATGCTTTCCCATTCACTATCCTCATCACTCTCCACCGGATGACGGTCGATTCTGATGATTTGGCAGGCATTGAATACTTGAATTCATCCTGCAGGGAGGTCATTTTCAGACAAAGCTGGTGGCAAAGGTGATCATTCCCACAATGTAAATGGATCCGCTCCATCATGTTGAAAGAGTGACCTGGATGCTTTGCTGATCTCATCAGGGTCCGAAATGTATCCTACGTCTGTCATCTGCTTGTATTGTGTGCGAGACTCCATCTGGGTAGCACGTCGTTTTGCCTACCTTGCCACATCTCCAAAACATCGTGGACCCTGACCATTCTGTGCAATTCTCTTTCCTCTGCCTCTCTCTTGATTTCCGAGTCATTTTCTGTATTCGTTGAATACAATGCTGGGTCATCGCCATCCAACATCCCGTTGTTAGCTCAAGCAAAGTGCCTCACACCGAGTTTTTCGCGAAATGTCTCTCCTGTAGTTTTCGACCACCTCCAGCTGGTAACATCTCAACCATGGGATGAACAGGCCTCCACTCCAACAACACGCGGTATGAAAGGCAATATGTCGCGTTGCACATTGTAGAGATCAGCGAAATATGAGTGCGCTTCCTCTTGTGGGCACCACCAGTCGGTGATATCTGTTATCAAAAATGTACTGCCAATCTCCATTGGGTCGGACTGTTAATCATCGAAATTTGGATTAACCTGCCCCCAGTCGTTTGGTGATTCAGGCGGTGAATTCATATGGAGCCTATGGACAGTCAATAAGTGTGCTCCTTGATCGCTTTGTCCGGGTGTCGTTTCGGCCACATTGTTAGGCATGATGTATTCTTCATACTCGCTGCACAAATTATATGGATCGAAGGAAGATTGACCAGATCCTGAACCTGGTGCAGTGGGGAACAGATTGTTGCTTGGTACACTTTCGGGTTTAATGACAGGCACACTTCTATGTTTGGCACCATATTCCTTCTCCACATACTTCAAAAAGGCATCTTGGTATTGGGTAGTATATGAAGTCTCATCCACAGGATCAATATGCATTCCCTTGTCCCACTTCCTAAACAATCAGAACTTGTGGAAAGGATCAAAGATATGTGCAGAAATGTGAAGCATACCCGTCGTTGCACTCACTCCAGCATAATATTTGGACAGCTTCTGTTGCGCTGACTTCACTGCCAAGAACAAGTCATCCTTCCATTGAGTCATCTTCTTAGATTGAGCTCGCATAACGCCCTCCATATGGTCGAATACGTCATTGTGGACTGTGATTACATGATTCAATGTGACTGTATGCCTCTTTGACATCCATAAGGTGGAGTATCTGAATCATCTCAAAACCTCCACGAAGTACGCAACGATGTTCCATTCATCATGTGGTGAGAAAAGTTGCCGGCAATCACTGTATTTTGGATTCTGGAGCCTCTCGCAGGTCTATTCTCGTGATCAGTAGACTCGCTCATGCAACCCCAGTGCCGAATTCCAACATGTCTTCTCATCACTAATATCTAGTACCACAATGCAGACATTGGCTTTATGATAGTCAATAAACTTGTTTCGATGACCAGGTGTCAGTGTAATCGATACCGCAAGCATTCTCTGCTATATGATGGTCCGTTTGAAGACTTTCAAACTATCTTGAAATACATACATTCTCAATTGTCTTTGCTAAACCTGGTCTCATAGCTGACACCTTGTCGATTCTAGCATTGTCCTCTTTTTGAAGTCTTTGACTCTTCCCAATGTATATGCTTTCATTCTCTCCACATTGCTAGTTGCACTCATCGGCTTCCCATGATGTGGAGCGGCCTGTTACAACGAGACTGCTCATGAATGTACCTGACGCCAGCTGTAGGACGTGTGCCATGCCAGGAATATAGTTCGTCAATGCTGGCCAATCGATTCCGGAGGCTTCAAGCATTGATTGCAGCTCATGAGTCATTGAGTAATTTGAGGAAGTGTTATCAGTCGTGATTCCTACCAAATGAATGTTGGTAAACTGAAAACAGTCAAGTAAGTCCTTCAAATGTGCGGCTAGCCTTGCTCCGGTATGTTGGACCTGGACTCATCATCCATAATTGGCTTTCACAAAAGGAACTGAATAGGAGATCAACCTGGTCGGGTATGAGTTGTACTTCTCGCAATGCCCACTTTCGATCCTGATGGTAAGCAATCACCCACATTCTGGCTAGTTTGTCCATTGATGTCCACCCATCCAATGCTAGACTATCTTCATTTCGTGATGGCAATTGCTTCATAATTGCATCCATGGTCACCGAGTATTCCCTCCCACAAATGCTGCTAAAGGTGATGGCGGAGGGCAGCACAAGGTCACTTTGTAATGCTGTATATGAATGTTGAAGCTCGAGGTTTGATATTGCGTCCCATTGCAAATGCGCCAAAACAAATCCTAACATGAGCAAGCAATTCCACATGTCTTGGTCAACTTCGGAAAATTCAAAGTCCTTAGCTGCCAGTTTGGAGTGGTTTGTCGGTGAATTCAGTCAATGTGGATCAAACCTGAATGTTGAATATGAACGTCTTTGGCAAGGTTACCATTGTTATTCCTCGACTTTGTTTTCTCTTCAGAATGGCCAAAGCTGTTTCATCGACCACTGAACAAGTCAATTCGGTAACTTCCGACTCTGTTAGTTCATTCGACTTTGTGATGTGAGCTTTTGCCAGCAAGTGTTTCCCCAATGAACTGGTCCCATGTTCTGATGGATGGCGACACACTGGACGACAAACAATACATAGGATACTGGGGCTGCCAGTCTCCTCATGTCCGCAGTGCAAGTAAACTTGCTACGATGTAGCATATCTCGATTAATCCCAATCAAGTGGACGTTGGACGCCTATATTTGTTGATGCCCACCAAGGATCGAAGATGATTTGTAAAGTAAGTTCACTCAAATCACGCATAAAGTCAGGTTTATATTTTGAAGAGATCATAACCTATAGCACTGACCTATTTAATGATTGTGAATCCGATATCACGGTAGGAATTTGAATGCTGGGTAATCCATCTTGCGAGACTGCCAGATGTCACTATATAGTAAAGTAAAATGTGGGTTCTAAAATATTGACTCTTGAGCTACAAGCAGATCAAGTCAGATCTGTGAGACATTGCACGTATATTTGTGAAGTTGTATACAACGACATATTCACAAGACTGACCGCGTCAAACTCAATTTCGAAACAACGCAATGCAGTTCATAGCTGTGTAGCTTCCATACCCCCCACAAAGATTGTTGATGTTCCATGCACGCTCAATTGGAGGAGGCGGACACACTATTGTCACAAGCATTTTTACCCATAGTGGCAGCTGATAGGTTGATTGTGGGTTAACGCTGTTCCATAGCCCTTAGATTGTCCAAGATGCAAGGCCAGAAATCGTTGATGCTCCATTGACACTCATTTTTAGTCGGTGGTAGCTATATTGTCACTAGCATTTTCGCCGACAGAGGCGGCCAATACATTCATTGTGGGTTAATGGCATTGCACAGCGCTATGACTATCCATGATGAAAGACCAATAATTATTGACGCTCTGTGGACGCTCACTTTTAGGAAGTGGTAGCGATATCATCAGTAGCATATTGGCCAATAAAGGCGTCTGATACTAAGATTATGGGTTAATGCAGTCGCATTGCCCTTTGATTATGCAAGATGCAAGACCAAGAATCGTTGATGCTCAGTTGACGCTCATTTCCAGGAGGTAGCGATATTGTCAATACCTTTGTGCCCATAAAGGTGGCCAACACTTCGATTCCAGCTTGATGTCGTGCCACAGCTGTTTGATTATCCATGATGCATAAACTGGGATCATTGACGCTCCATTGACGCTCATTTTCAGGTGATAGTAATGATGTTGTCGCTAGCATTTTTGGATGTAAAGGCGGCCAATACTTTAATTATGTGTCACAGCGACCAAGTCTTTTTTTGATTATCAGATTCATAAGACCAACAATTATTGACGCATCGTTGATGCTCATTTCCAGAATGCGGCAACATCCACGACAGTCTCCTTTTTACCTATAAACACGGCCAATACAATCAGTTTGGAAGGATGTGACTATGCAGCCCTATGATTGCAAAAAATGTAAGACAAAAAATCATTGATGCTGCGTTGATGCTCACCTTGATGACATACTAACAGTCAATGAATGCTCAACAATTGTATGCAACAATGCATACAGTCGTTATTGGCAGCCAATGACTCGTTTCTAAGTATAAACATTTGCATCCAAAAGCTTCAAAGGCTACCAATGTCTGTTCCACCACTAGAGAAGTCATCTGAGTGATGAATGACGTCAGCATATCACAGTACAGCGCTTTCGGCCAGCAATTGACCGCATGTCGATCCATACACTACATTTGAAATATATAGCCCGACTTCCACACCTTTCCTCATCCAGTTCATTCTCCGCGATGTCCATCGTCTACCATACGCGATTTCCAATATCTCGCCCATGTGCACCATGTCTGTGCAGAGAGTTAATCAGTTGGATGCAGAAACAAATGCAGCTTGACGGTCGTCATTCATCCCGGTTTGCAGTGTGCTTTGCCCACTCCATCTATCACTTGTAAGACATCACTGAGTTCAATTTTGTGAGTTGGTTTTGTCTCTAATTTAGTTTCAGTTTTCTGACTGAACTGTAACCGGCAGGACGATATCATATTCATTGGTCATCTGTTGATGTGATATGGTGTCTAGAACATTGGCGTGGCCCAGCCGACCCTTGCACATGCACAGACAAATTATCATGTCTCACAACTTGGTCACTGAAAACAACTAACGGCTGACAGGTAGCAAAATAGGTACACAAATTGCTTTTCCAAGAGATACTTTCTCAAAAATAGCAATTTGCTTATTCACTGCTCTGCTGACGCAGGCGCCATCGCCGATTCTTTGCCCGAATCCGATTTCTATATGGTAATTAGCTTGGGAAGCGATATGCAGGGGTAAAAGCTTGCGGGTTCCAAAGGTTGTGGTTTCATAATTAGTGACGAATCGGGCACTGCATCCAGTGGGAGAGACAGAATGCATTCGTGTGTCTGGGGTTTCTGGGAACCTAGCCTCAGATGACTACTTCCTGGTCAAGAAGCCACTTGCTGCATGTGTCATTTTCAGGGGATACTGTCGAGTGTCTCCATAGGCTCACCCAATGCCATCAGTACAGATGAAGCAGCATCATGTTCTGCTTACGGTTGAACATCAGCCGGATCCTTCAATTCATTCATCCCGTACTTCATATCTCTCTCACGGACGTAGTCAACAGCATCTACCCTGCCTTGTTGTGTCAATTCATCAAACTTCATCTGCTTTTGCCGAAAACGCTCCATCTGATGATGTAGCATTTTGGAAATTGTGCCTATCACCCAGCTGGGTTCGTCATCTTCGCTGTGCTTGCCCAGCTCTGTATCAGCTTCATCAAGATCCTTGTCTTCCCCATCCTCCCCAATGTCAGAACTTGCATGATCTCTCATACTATCTCTGATGACATTCCACATCTTCCCAAATGTTGTTTCAGGCTTCGTGGTTGTCAATCCCGCCTTTTCAGCATTTCTCACATCTTCCTGCTCCAGCTTAATTGCTGTCTCTGCGTCTTCAACTCGCATTCTTGCAACAGCAGTCTCTCCTTCCACATAATCCTTGATCTGTTTCTCCTTCTCATTGTTGCTTGAAAAGTGCCATTCTCATCGTGTCCCCGCCACAAGCTTCTTTTCACATCGCAAGCTGTGCAATGCCTCAAGGGCTCGGACATTTTCTTCATCCAAGCGGCTCTTGCCTTCATTTCCTTCATAACTTCATCCTGTGGAGTGGTTTGTGGATTGGCCGTATTTGCCAGCCAGTAGTGGCGACAGGTTCTTGTTTGGAGCATTGACCATTGTATATTGTACTGCCTTTCCTGATGGGCGAGATGTTGGATGTTGCAAGATATGGTCCACATGGAGGCAAGCTGTGTCACTTATGATGAGATTGGTACGCTGAATCGACTTGAACAAAGCAAATTCTGCGTTTTGACGGTCACTACATTGGGAATAGCAAGGCCAACCATACAACTTTACATGATGTTTAGAGTCTGACTCATGAGAGATCCTGGGGATTCGTAGAGACAAACATCACCAGACGTCCTTTCTGTCGACAAATATGCTGTTTATATCTCATAAACGGAAGATTTTGGCAATCGTTCACATCTATTTATCCCTGTAAACAATCACATAACATCGGACCGACTTGGTGCAAACCGCAGGACAGTCGGAACCCCACCCAACCTGCGGCTCTGCGCAGCAGGATTCATGTTCTGTAGAATGTGCCAGTTGGCTGTTACGCATTCCTATTTGGCTTGAAGCAAACTATATAATCCTCAGGACTTCCCACTTCTTTTCGTTATCATCTTCCTCTTCACTTCCACGCCAGCAAATTGTGGCCCCACAAACACCACAGCAAGGTACTAGCATATCAGAATTGAGCAGAACAACAGGCGCTTTGACCATGATACCACCCACTGTGACACGACCACAACACAGTTACAACTTAGTCCACCACAACGCTGCAAATGCAGCCACCAACAATAAGACCCAGGACCCACATTTGAAATCATCCGTGAACCCGGAAGAAGCATCAATAAGAGGTAGCCCACAACAGGATGTGAGACTATCCGTATCGAGGTATACAGCCGTCGACTTAACAGATAATATTCTCCTGGTGAGCATACAGAGCCGCGTGACTAGTTGATAGCCACCCGTAATGGGAAACCTCGATAGTCGACCAAGGCTGATGGCCGCACCGTCCACACTATGTAACATCGTGGTGTTGTCAGCTCTGGGATTATCGTGGACGAATTTAGTGATAAGCGTCCTTGAGAGTGGATGAGACAGGCTGTAACCACCCTAGAGGATGCTATGGAAGCATATATGGCAGAGGTAATGGCTGAATCTCATATGTAGATGTAGTGACTAATGTATTGTAGGTTTCGAACATGTCTGCGACTATGGCATGGCACAGAGGTCGGGTACAGCTAGCACAGTCCGACATACACCTTCCACTGAATATGGCCAAACTGACCAAAGGAATGTTTTCGCATGCCGCAATACAGGCAACCCAATACCTGATCACAAAACCTCAAGCGGAAGTCCGACACCAGATGAAACGGGGAGTTGGGTGTCCTGGACATAACAATGCGATGGCTGCAATGGAAAGACACCCGGCAATGATGCAGGGAAATCGAATGGATGGCTTCCTTCCTTGCCAAAATGGCAAAGCGCAGAATTCTCACAAACGTTAGAGGCGCAAAGGCATGGGTGCACCTCAACCAGACCGACTGAGACAGCCAACACCAGAACCTACGCCCTTTCCACCCACAATGCCACGTGTGCCACATGGTGACAATGAGGGAGCTCACCCTTCCGGAATCGGAGGTCTGCAATCTCGATATGTGTATATACATACTCCTCATCCCAACCTTCACTATTTCAATCTTGATGTATATGCGATGGATCGCAAGCGCAATAACCATTTCAATCCAGATTTGCTGACTGATGAAGGAACATCCACTGGTTAGTACACTATCTGCTGTGTGGTAATGCAGCTGACATTCATTTTGCAGATAACAGCAGCCTATTGAATGAACAGGACAGTGAAGATAAGCATTGATAGAATGGAATGGGATTTTTGAGCATATTATTATCTACAATTAGCGGACACTTTAAAGTATATTTTAAAGGATATATTTGTATGTATTATTAAAGAACAATGTAGTGATGAAGGAGAAAGTACATGAAGATGGTACAAAGGCTGCCAAACCACCATCAATGATACACTATGCCAAATTGAATCAAAACATATTGTGGATATGCCCGTGGCAAAATGAGGGTCAACAGAGCATCAATGAGTTCTGGTCTTGCATCCTGGGTAATCTGAGTGGCAATTTGTTGCGACCATTCATACATGAGTTATTGGCTGGCTTTATAGCCAAAGGAGAGAGCGACACGCTCCCTACCCCATTCAGAAAATGAGCTTCAACAGAGCATCAACAAATTTTGGTCTTGTAAGTCAGGTAATTCAAAAGAGATTTGGTCGTTACTATACATAATTAAAGTATTAGCCGCCATTAGAGGAAAAAGAGATTGCAACACGCTCCCTACCCCATCATGAAACCGGGCATCAACGGAGCGTCAAAATCTTTTGGGCTTTCATCATGCGTACTGGCAGAGCGATGCATCGGTTATTGTCTATATACCATGTTTTGACCGTTTCTCTAGGCTAAAATGCTCAAGAACTCTAAGTTGCAGCATTGTAAATGTACCAAGTTGTTACTGTCTGAGAGGCTGTCGTGGGAAGGTCGCTTGCTTCTCTACCTAGAGAGGCTCGCAACTACTCCATAATAGAGGTCTGCAATCACACGCCACTTAGATTACGCAAGATGCGAGACGTGAGATCGTTCAAGTTCAGTTGTCGCTGATTTTCAACATGGGGCAGGGAGCGTGTTGTTTGCACTTTGGCCTATAAATACGGCCAATACCTCATTCACGATTATCTGCAACCAATTACCACTCAGATTATCCATGATGCCGGACCAAAAATCATCGATGCTCCATTGACTCTCATTTCCAGGATGGGGCAGCGAGTGTGTCACTCTTTCTTTGGAATATTAAGGCGGCCAGTATATCCAAAACAAATGATGAGTTACCATCATTAATATTGTACAATTTACTGTTCCATATCTGAATGCGACCATAAATAGAACAACCCAAAAACGAGAGGCAGAGATTAGGACGGACAGGTGTAGCCAAACCCGGCGAAACCTACAGTTTGGACGCGTCAAGGACCACCTCTGGGCTACCAAGAAGCAGCACATCGGGTTATTGCATTGTTCTGGAACTGAACTGAACCATTTTTCCAGTCCGAACCTCGATCGCTGGTGGGTTACACGAACCCATCGCTAACAGTGGTTGCCGCTGAGTAAGTCGTTGTATTGTCGATCCCACCCTCTTGATTGTGATTGTTGGAGATTGAACCTGCAGCATTGATGGGAATCATATCCTTGTATTCTTCAGCTTTGAGAGCCAATTGTGCAGACTCTGCCAACTTGCCAGCGCATTTCTGATAACTTCCATCAGCCGGTGGCTTCCATGCCTCTCCAGGTGACATCTCAAGGCCAGTCAATTCTTGTGACTTCTTCTTTGGCTTCGGAGGCTCCAGAGGTGACTCATTGTCCAAAGACTCCTCTCTGTGATGTGTGGTTGGTGGCGTCTCTCGGTGTTCACGTTTCTCGATGACGTCTCCGTAGAAGTGCTCATTCAAGATCCCTTTGTCTGCCGCATTCAGTGCTGTTTACTTCTTCCCTTCTCTGAATACTGCAACCCAGGAGCAGTGAAGCATCTTGGCTGGTGGGTCATGCATAAGGTACTGATTAGCCGATATGCTGTACCAAATGAGAATGCTCGCAGTTGCCTGGTAATCCAGTTGCTTTTCATCCTCTTTCTGAGCAGACACAAAAGCCAAGCATCCGAACACTCAGGTCTGCTTGAAAAATGGCTTCATCCAGTGCCAAGCCGCGTGTGGTGATATACCAACCACTGAGTGTGTCGGAGTGAGGTTCATGAGACAGACTGCTACTAATACTGCAAATGCCCAGTACTTCATTGACAGTAAGGCATCATGCAAGAGGCATCATTCATGCTCCCTGATCCTGCAGTGCACCCGTTCGACAACTCCATTTGACTGAGGACTATAGGGCACAGTTGTTTGCTTCAAAATCCTGTCCGATTGTTGGTATTCTGCGAACTTCTTGGAGGTATACTCACCACCTCCAGCTGTTCAACATTGTTTCACTTGCTTGCCCAACTCCTTTTCTTTAGAAGCTGTCAATTCTTTGAATAGTATCTCCATCGCTTCAGACTTGTACAATAATATGTACTCAACCGCATGCCTTGTGATGTCCTCGATGAAGAGAAGCATATATAGAGTGCCTCTGAGGGCTATTTGCGGTGAACCACATATGACTGAGTGCACAAGCTCTAAGGGCTCTTTCGCACTGGACAAGTATTTGGAGTAGAGGGTTTTGTTGTCAATTTGCATTTGATGCAACTCTCTCAATCACACATGCTGGTGGTTCTTCATCAGCAAAAGTGAGATTGGTTTCTGAAAATGGACCCCACTCACTGATCCATCTCCACATTCTCCACAAATAGTCCGAGTGACTGATTTGCTATCTTCCACGATGCTTCAGTGCGTTCAATGATGTGATTCCGTTGTCAGGACATCTCAAAATGTGATCACTCATTTAAGCTGATTCATTGCACTTGTTTCTTTCACATTGGTCATGCAGATTTCCATCGTTTTGACGGTTTTTTGAACTGTTGCATTGATTTCAAGAATATTCTCAACTATTTTATCCCTTGAGACATCGATTATACACAAGCTTGCACAACTCCCATTACAAAAATGAAGACACCGAGAGTAAACACACATCAGGTTTCTATATATCACTGCAACGATTACTTCAAACATTGAGTCAAATAATCTACATGTAAAACCAATTGAAATCATGCCACTCAATCAGGTTGCTGAAGTACCACTGCGAGCTATCTGGCTGTGGCGTCTGCAGAAAAATGTTAACAGATCCTTGGATCGCGCTGATAGGGACACAATGAGTGGCTCCGATGCCGAAAGGAGGCTTACGACAGGAGATTCCATTGTGCATGGGTTGCATCGGACATTGATGCCTCTCCTCAACAATCACTATACCAGCAGTCTAATGTATAGGCCCTGTTGCAAACGTCTGAACCAAGGCAAGAAGCCCTTCAACACTGGATTCAGCATCCTCCATGACAAAAAGACACTTCAACTGTGCAGGAATGTGTCCGGCAGCCAACTTAATGTGGCTCTCTGGACTCGTCCCCATCCTGAGAAGCACTGTATCATTTCTTGGGGGCTTATGCTTTCTCCATGTTGTGGACCCAGTGCAACAAACCATATGAACTGCTGGCTCATCGAATGAAAGAGTCGTCACCGGAATTTCTACTGCATCGTACTGAATGTATTTTCCATCCTTGAGACGACTGAAATACTGATCATCATTGACGTAGTCTGTGAAGTTGGCAATTCTCTTGAAACACCATGCAATGTGATTCTGTAGCTCCCCTTTGGCATTGCATACCACTCGGCGAGGTCATCCAGGGTCTAGATTCCTGGTCGCGGGTTTTTCATCATTTGCTTGATAGGAGCTTTGGATAGAGGCATACCATCGTCGCGATGATGTTTGGCAGCATTTGCATTCAGCTCTCGATACTGAGATACCTCCTTTTGGGCTTTCGTGCGCAAAATCTGGAAGGCGACCTGATGACTAATCCATTGTCGGTACGTTCGGTCAAGATCCATCATCGCTGTTTCTGGGAGTTTAGAGCATACATTGAAGAAGTTGCCAAGGTGGCGGATATCATCTGAGAAGTGGTTTATCAGATGCATCTTCACAAAGTTGAAATCCGATTTGTCGACAAGATGTTGTGCAATGTCTGACTGGATCTGTATTTCATCTTCATCAATGCAACGACGCGTTGCAGCTGCAGAAAGTTTGTTCCAAGTGGGGTCACTCTCCCATTGCTGCTGTTGGTCCGAAGTTCGCTGCTTTTGAAGGCTTCTAAGACCATCTTTGTAAATGTACGGGCGCGGAATCGACTGAAAACATCCTTGTGACGATGAATCTCCGCCAGATAATTCTGCATGTAGTCAATTGTGGCCTCAGTATGGTACCTGTACTGTGCCACAAGGTGAAAATACCCAAAGTTCTTGACGCACAACAGGGCGTCTGTGAAAGGAATCATTTGGCTCGCCAAAGGATTTGAAAGAGTCACCCCGATAACTGGAACAATCACATGCCCGATTGCTTTTATCTCCTTACTACTCCATTGGGTCACCTGTCTATGTGGCTTGTGGAATCAAGCGAAGCCAGGATATGGAGGCATCATGACCAAGAGCAGATTCAATTTGTCGATCCTGGAATATTGTTTGAGGGATGACGTTACCCAGCTCATCAAATGCTTCAGCATTCCGAGATAGATGGTATGAAGAATATCAGGTACGATATTTGTCGTCGGAGAAATGCATTTCATATTCCAGAAGGTGCCTTCTGAGGTTCCAACTGCTCAATCGTCCAGATATTGTCTTGCTTCCCTTCTCTCCGTCTCTTCTCCCTCAGTCGTGAGTATTATCTTTTGGAAGTCCAGCCAATAGTCTCTCAATTGACAGGATGATTGATTCCCTTGTCCAAACGACGACTTTGGTGTTTCGCCCACCGGGTAATGGGGCTGCTTGATTGAGTGCAAATGAATGTTTTCGAAGTCGTCAGCCATCCATGCACAGATGACAGGATAACATTGCCGCATCCAACCAATCACACAAAGCATAAGCTTTCTAGTGTTGAATAACGCGTCGAGAGCACTACAAATAAGCTCGAAGCGGTTTCTTACAACCTCTCGAGTGTGGATATGTTGTTCCTTCATGGCGGTTGTTTTTACGTGTCTTATACAGTGATAGTTCGGAATAACTGGAAGAGGGACAACAAGGATGCTGGCACGATTCGAAGGCTTTGATCCAATTGTTGAGTCGATGTTTCTGAGACTCAGATATACTGGCCATTCCTTCTGGTCGCCAGAATAGTTTGTAAGATGTGCCTCGTCCGAATTGCCGAATAAAGGGACAATTTTAGCTCCAAGCGGCCGCCGTATCTATTGAAGTGGTCAAAATCATCGTAGCTATGACGAAATTCAACTAACATACCTGTTCATTCCACCACCAGTCGTTTGATTACACCTCTGAGTCGATACGTTCCTCAGCATCACTGAATTTCTTTGCTGGACCATATGACATATGTTCCCTGAATGCAGGCTGTCGCATGAGGAACTAAACGCATTCAAAGAGATTGCGGTAAAAGAAACGTGTGGAATCATCATCGCGAAAATTGATTGGATCGGGTTCACAATTGTAACACATTTAGTCGGATTTCCCAGAGTCGATGCTCATTGTGTACGACATTTCATTCAACCTTTTGAATACAGTGTGATACAAAGTAAAGTTGCTGACAGTTGCCCTCATAGGGTTCCTGAAAAGTTCGTTGACAGCAGCTCTGCTCAAGTTGTACTTGACGCACCAGTGCGCTAATCGATACTCCTCCTCGCAAGCAAACTGTGACCATATATCAATTTCATCATCGACGATATCCAACTACTCGTCACAATTAGGGTTCCTGGCTTGATGGTTGACCAAGGGTGGAGTAACACAAATATGTATCCGAACTGGAGGTTTCTCTGGATCGGTACACGCAGTCTAGCAGTCTGCTTCTGTATCGCGGGAATCGTCGTCAGAAGGGTGAAGAAAACGGTTGCGATGCGGTTAATGAATGAATTGAAGTAGGATACTATTTGTCTCGATCGCAAACTCATTATGTAACAGTTGTTCAGCTGATATCTATACTATCTTTTCACTGTGGTCACGACGGAGGTGAGCGATATAAGCGCCAATGTAGGAGTACGTCTTCGAGCAGTAAAGACACTGTTGACGAAGATCCATGTTTCGTTAGCAAGATTCAAAGTTTCAACAAAGTTGAGAATCATCTCAATGGTCTTGTGGCTACTCATACCACGACAGGCTTGCTGGTCGTCGGAAACAGCTGCACCCCGATGTACTCTTTCCAATGAGGGTTCTTACCACTCTCGTAGGATGTCTCTCATCCTCCTTCACACGTTTGCAAAGTGTTCAATTGCTCTCTCAATTCCAACTTCCCGTGAATCTCGAGAAGCATACAGCAACGGCATTCAGCTCGTCGCGGTGATTGTTTTGCACCCTCACAAGTCCCTCCGATGCCCATTGTCAGATTTATGGTTGACACTATTTGTTAGGTTTGTACCTCACATGAACCGTGCATTCTCCTTACATTCCGACGATGCGACTTCATGGTGGGATACAACATCTAGAGCAAGCACACACAAGTGAGATATGACTGCAGAGCATACTTTCAGTTATCTTTGTGATGAACATAAGCGTTCAGTCGATGAATCAGGGCGCTTAGTGAATCCTAACAGAATTGTTTCCTAGTGTAGTTGCAGCCAAGACGATGTCGCCGGATCAAGAAAACCTTCCAAGCCCGTGATTATATTCGCCTTGCCAGCCCACCTTACTTACAATCTCCAGAACGTTCGACACACCCTCGTGACCTCTGCTACAGGATCACATTACCCTTGACTATATATTCAACGTTCCTGATGGTAGTTCAGAGTAACAAGCATTCGATATCTACCACTCAATCATTGACCATCATTGACAATCTACAATGTAATGTGATGCGTTCTGGTTGCCGAAATCAATCGTTGTTGATGCAAATACAATGCAGATGCCGACTCTACAAGTCAGTGTCTGGGCCAAGAATGCTGGTGTTGGAGTCAGCCAATGGGCAGCAGAAACTATGGGGATTTGGCAGGATAAGGGTGGCTTAATGACACAACGGATAGATAATACTGTGAGGGAGCGCATGTGGGAGATTGCCCAGTCCATGATCATCATCAACAAGCGAGGCGCCGGCCCCAAGCAATGGGATCTCTGACTTGATCATTGCGTTACTTGAATCAGTGATCTGGCGTATAACAGGCTGCGTTGCAAACGGTTCATGGCTGACATGACTGACCTCAATTGTTGAAAACCCAAGGCAGCGTTGGACGAGTTCGCGGACCTTGGCCTTAGCCGAGACAAGAATAGGCTCGAAGAAACCGCAACTAGGAAGAGCAAACTGGTGCATGTTGGTATGCAATTCATCGCCCATATGCCTCGTTTGTACTTCCGAATGATGTGTAGATACAGAAGACGACAAGCAAGGAACCTGAGGTCACATGTCTTCAGCAATAAAGGTTTGTTGCGATGCCTCGACCAATTTCTTCGTCAAGCCATTATGATTTACCATCGCCCATGTGGATCCCGACATTACTGGTAAGAGGGTGGGTGAAGACGATACCCAGCTATTCTCATGGCCCTGGCCTAGGGATGAGGAATCGATACTTCCGATACATACATCAATCCTCGATCAGACCATTTGGGCAATCGTGAATGCTGCAATCGCCGGTCTGCCAGACCCCAGCCGGAAAATCTGAGAAATTCGGAACTGCTAGGACGAGCCTAATCAACATGGTGGTCCGTACGCCCGTGATATTACCCCAATCTTTGATAACAATACTGCTCCCGGATGGGCAAAGTCGGCAATGATATCATGCAACCCAACACTTGTTTGAGTCATTCATTGTGGCCAACAAGCCGGCGACAGAGCTGGTGCCCAGATGCCAATGCATTGTGGCTGCAGCTACCATCCTCTGCACGACATCATGCCACCTCCACGCCGGGATATGATCGACAATGTCAGGGAGGAATCAGATCATGATGGTGAGACACTGTGCCCACATCCAGGATGCTTCCCGACGACAAAAACCAGCTTCCGAATGTTTGAACCGAAGTTTCAACAGAGGATTATCAGGCAGCAGCGATACCTTGAAGTCATCCGAAGCCACACTCTTAATCACTTTGACGATTACGATCACCGCCTTGTGACTGATGAGGATGTGACCTGGCTACGCGAGCACGATCACATTGCGAATCCTCCCGCTGCAGGCTGTTTGGCCAATTGGAAGTGTTCAAGTAGCGGCCCAGCTGCAAATTAGTCATTGTGAGGATGGAATGCACTGGCTGGACTGTAGTTCAAGGATTTGCATTGTGGGTGGGTATCTTTCTGGCACTTTGGAGGGTGGACAGATGGGTGATAATTTGGAGTTCTTTGGTGAGGTTTTGGGTCTCTTTTTGGTGTTTTGCATATTTTATTATTACATCATTCATATTCATGCATGAAGGGTTGTGTTGAGAGTTCACGATGTTGGGATCAATAGTTGAGACATTTGTTTTTGGGAAAGGCATAGTGGCAGCGATCAGACTCCGTGTATGGCTATCATGTAATTGGTAGTTCGGTATCGTTACCCAGCAGAAGGTTGCCCAAATGATTAGTGAGACACAAACGCTTTTTAGCTCTTTGCGATAACGATTTTCGTCATAGGAAGCAAATCGACAACCCTGTGGCATGATTGTCACCAGCCATTCTTCGTTGCGAGTTCCCATCCATCCAGGGAGTTGGAACTGTGCGTGGTGGGACATGCCAACATCCTGGGATTGTCGACAGGATAAAACGACGCATCATGACAATACTTTTAATCATAACAACACTGTCTTTCCTTTACACAACGCTTTAATTCATTTACTCAATATTCATTCACATTTCCTTTAGTCACTTATTTAAATGTTTCATACATATCACTCGCCGCATTTTTTTAATCATGACAAGAAGGTGCCACACTTCTCCTCCTCCTCCTCTTCCTTCCAGCACCAGGAGTAGCAGACGATCCATCCACGACAAGGATTTCGATGACGATCTCCACATGATTCCTGACATTAACAATGATCTTCGAGATGACAATTCAGAATCCAATGACCATTCTCTTCGGCGACCATCCAGGAAAGAATTGGGCAAGCGGCCATCAGAAGATTCCTTCACCTCAACACTTGGAAAACGAGTGGCGGCAACTCAATTGACACTTACATCGGCGCAGCCCCTACAACCTGAGAGTCAAGTGATCTATATTGTCTCGGAGGAGGAGGATGAATGAGAGCCTGCGCCACTGGCATCGAAGAAGGTATCTGATGAAGCGTTTGAAAGATTGAATCCAACCACTAATGTATATATTTAGCAGAGGAAGGATTCAAACGAAGCCAGTGAGCAATTGGTTGCATGGAACGCTGGAAATCTGTGGCGATATAAGCACTTTGTTGACAATGTGACAGGCCTCATCATCGGCGCAGAATCATACAACTCCCAGACAACCTGGTCATTAGTTTTGGTGAAGGTCATGGCACGTGTGAAGCCTATAGCAATCAATTCTGGTATGTTTGTGAATCCCTTTTCCACGAATGCGGTGAAGACCTCCCAGATTCATAGTTGGTGGTGTGAGGACATCGTGAGGATTGATCCAGCCCAGAGAAATTCAGACCCTCCACGTGCCTACATTACAGTGATAAATGAATCATCTCGACGATTGTTTCCATTGCTGACCTTGTGCCTCAGGCTCTCCTGAAGATTACTTGCTCTCATGCAGCAATGGTACAACGCTACATGATCTCAATGGAGCCTATTCACGGATTATGAACACACTCGCCTACAGGGATCCGGAAAATGGTTTCCTGGCTATTGGCCAATGACAGGTTCACATGCCCCACAAATGTTTGTGAGGTATGTTCAAAGTTCCCTTCTTGTTTAATCGTTGCCTTGACAATGAATTTAGGAGTGCGAGTTTTGATTTGCAGCGACTGAAATTTTTGATCTTATTCACCGGACATACTTCTATGGCATATGACAAATCAGAATGAAAGATAGATCTTTGATTGATGAAATCAACCCGACATTCATTGCCCTCACCGTGACGGCCATCCACCATTGTCTCTTTGCCTGATAAACAGGCGAGTGTAGGGTCCCTCCAGAGTTTGGTCGAGGCGGTGGAGCACAACATCAGTGCAATACAAGAAACATTAATCACGCAGTGAACACTGCATGCACAGAGATATTACATTGTCTAGACGCAGATTGTTGTTCTTCCTCGCGAGAGGTTCAAGCCAAGAAGATGGACAATGTCCGCGGCATGATTCGCCAAAGGATCCACTGGACTGGTATGGCCCCAGCGATGCCACAACCTCACAACGATCAGGGCAACTTTGATCAGGACTTCCTTCATTACGTCCCAGAGGAGCTGCTAGAGCAGCGAGACAATTCGTTTAATTGTCACAGCAGCTTTGTTGCTACATCTGAAGCTAGCATGCAATTCTCAGCTATTCTGCCTATCCATGGGTCTGCCATTGCCAGCAGCAGCCAGCCCGTCCCCTGCAGCAACAGCAACAGCAACAGCAACAACATCTCCAGCATCACCAACATGACCAGCGTTGAGAATAAGGGATAAGTCAATGGAAGTAAGATTGTAGAAGGTGTAATGTCGCTTGGAGGTTATGAATCGTGTCAGTGATCGGATTTAGGATTTCCTTTGTGTGCCATTTCATTCTAGGTTTCATCGATATATCATAATAGTACTTAATGTAATAGAACTGATGGTTTACTGAAATCTGATCTCAAACGTGTGAAATCATAATCGCAATAATGAATAAACCTCCCGCAACGGTTAACCTGCAAGGTACTGACGATCTTCTATCAACACATTAATTATTGTGAACCACTTCTGCATGGTAACTATCATTGGTCAAATTGAGCCATGAGGGTCTTTAAATATAAGAACTACACACTTCATTGAACATATGGAGCGAGTACTATCATTATTGCGAGGACAAATTGAATTGGGCGACGTAGGAGTATGCCAAGAGATGATTTGTGATATTGCCAAAGAACGTGTGAACTGTTCATCAATTGCTCGTTGTCACATTTGCAAAAGTGGGTACACTTGTTGTGACGCTTTAACACAGCATCGCGACGACTCAACTAACACTCTGGAACAGTAAAGCAATGCCATATTGCAGGGAAACCTCGATTTCATTTTTTTGAGTTTGTGGGTACAATAAACCAAATAAATCCAATGAAGGAAATTTAGTATTTGCTGATGTTGGTGCATCAGTAATCATCGGCCTAGATCTCCAAAACTTTCAAACCAACTTGTGACAAGCAGCAGTGCCATATCATCAACTGCTCTGGATCGTGCCAAGATGCATCCCCAGTGGTCTTAAGTGCCAGCAGGCAGCTGTCATTGTCGATATTGGTGTATTCAGTCGATTCTGGAGCCTGATTCAGTGCTCCATCCAGCACGAATAGCCCATCAACGTGAGGTGCAGTGGCAATCTACTTGCCATGGCGATTGTAGAGGTTCAGACCATAGTGATTCATTGCTTCGACTTTGATGTCTTTGTCCATGATCTGACACTGTGAGACGAGATTGAACAATCCCAGCACATGCACCACTTCTTGAAGTATAATTGTTTAAGTCTTTCCATCTGGCTGTTGATAAATCAACCTAACACTGCCATATCTGGATGCAAATGATATGACGCCATTGTTTCCCTTCCCCTTCTTCATCTTCAGAGGATATTTCGTGTATCTGCTAAACATTGATAGATGGCCAGAGATGTGAGTGGAGCATCCCCAATTGATGAACCAATCGCTGGATGAAGGATTAGAGCTAGCTGCCATCCAATAGTTCTCGATCAAAGTGGTGCAAGTCCAAGTAGTCTCAGAAGATGGTTCTGTTGATTCATTTGCTGCAGTGTCGGCCACCTTTGGATGATTGCTGCGGTGCTTGCTCAAGCAGTTCTCGGTGATATGCACTCTCTGTTGGCTATGAAAGCACTTCCACTGATCCGTCTCTGCCCTGTCATCCTAAATGTCTCTCTGATCCCTCTCTCGACCATTGCCACCTAGTATACTGCCATTACCACCCTTCTTAACAAAGAGCAGAGCTTCCTGACCGAGCCCATTCTCTCTCATGATTGCAGCTTCTTTTTGAACATGCTTCGTGACAATCTCATCTGGGGTGGCAGTCATTGCAGTATTTTTGTCCATCATGAGCTCCAGATGACTGTCCACTTGTCATTCCTTGGAATCCCCCAAAGGAGGTTGAAGATGTCCTTCTGCTCACTCATCTGGGAGATTGTCTTTGCAGTGTCCGTATCGGCAGCATCAGTGTCACTGATCGATGGCCTTGCACAGGGATTGTAATCTTTGACTGTCGAATCCATCCGTGATTCGGCATTATCAACATCTCTGCAGTCCCAAAGCTTGGTGCTTCAAAGGTCGTCCCTAATCTCGAAGTTGCTTAGCATCAACTTTGACTTCAAGGCTGATGCAAGCTTTTGCCAAAGCGTCTTCACATTGTCGACAACCAGGTATTCGGCTTGAATCCTTGGCTCCATGTATTCGGCTTGAATCCTTGGCTCCATGTATTCGTCTTGAATCCTTTGCTCCATGCGCAGCAGAATAGTTTATCTGGCAACACAATGGCAATTCATCCTGTCTTTCAGAGCGGCCTTCTCTGTGGTGGTCGCATTTGTGCCTTGCCCTTCCAGCTTGTTATAGCATCCTTTGATAATACCATACACTGGCTTTGGCTGGAGTAGTAGGGCCATCTCGGTTGCCTGTTGTGCGTAGTTTGTGCCATTGAACTCGGTGATGGTGATCGTGGTCAAACTTGTCCTGCACAATCATATATTGACATTGTCAGTTATGGTCGTCTCCCAGTGTGTACAGGAAACGTCCAGCAGCTGTGGTCAGAAGCATATCGGGATACAAGCTGAATGCCAAGCCTATGGAGATGTTTCCCCATGATAATGTTACCTTCTGCTCTATAAATGAAGTGGAAGTGTTGATTGTTGTTTTTCTTATAAACACAAGGGCTCATAACCAGTTGTACCATAGAATGTACTCAAGTAGTCGAGTGTGTGCAGGCGAATATACAGGTGTGTCGCTTGTATAGTGTGACGAGACACATTGCGTCCACATAAGGTTGGTCGATGACTAATGGTGCTAACTACCAATGAGGCAAGTTACCTCCTAGCCCTTGGCATAATGAAATCTGTACTCCCAATCAGCTGAACACATATATATGCACATGTCCATGTAGTGTAGTCTATAGTCTGTTTGCAGTTTGGCTGATGGTGGAAGCAGCTCTCTAAGACATACAACAGACAGTAGGTGGTATATATAGAGATGAATCAAGATGTACATGTGCAAAAGTACAAATCAACAATAGGTATTGCTATTTGTACATGTACATATACATAGCTTAGAGCAAGACTTTGGTGGACTCTTGCATGATTTGAATTCACCAGTCATCTGTGCTGAATTCAGAGCGAACTGCATCAGGGCCTCTGGGACTGAATACAGCTGGCAGCTCGAGATGGATCTATCTCTGACTCTACTGCCTATAGTTATCACTATTATCCTGATACTGTGTATACTATTACACCAAGACTGTCTGAGTGCCTGCCAGAGCTTGAGAGCCCACTGGTACTTGGATGCCAACTGGTTTTAAAGACCCCACTGGTACTGGAGAGACTGCTGGGGGTTGAGACTGAGCTGTTGACGAAAAGCTGGCTGGTAATTCGGAGCAATTTGGTGCTGAAGAGCCTGCTGGTACTTGAGAACCCACTGGGACTTGAGAGTCCACTGGTGCTTAAGAGACTGCTGGTGCTTCAGAGCCCACTAGTACTTGATAGTTGGCTGGTACCTGAGAGTTTGCTGGTGCTGGAGAGACTACTGGTACATCAGAGCCCACTGGTACTTGAGAGTCCACTGGTACTTGAGAGTGCACTGGTACTTGAGAGTTAGCAGGTACTTGCAAGTCCACTGGTGCTTGAGAGTCTGCTGGTATGTGAAAGCCCACTGGTGCTTGAGAGCCTGCTGGTGCTTAAAACCCCTCTTGCAATTGAGACCCTGTCTCAGAGTATACTACATATACCTTCTGATAGCCTGTTGGAGAGTGTGTTTACCAGAGTGGCCCTTGGAAGAGCAACTGTTAAGAGAATAGCACTTGAGTGAGCGGTAAATTGGGAAAAGTAGAGCTTTCAACTGGGATGTTTTGGCCAATGGAATACACTGAGTTTGTGGAAGCATTGACTAATAGAACACTCTAAGTCTGTAGAAGCTTTAATGTTAATGTTGATATAGTTAACCTACTTATCTAAGCACTTGTGGTACTATGATCATCATCAATACTATCACTATTACTAGTGCTATTGCCATTTCCATCATCACCATTAGTGCGTGTCTGAATGTGCACACATAGGCTTACTATTACTAAGAAACAGATATCAGATTCTACAGCAGAATCTGAGTTGGATATCTACTGTTACTAAGATTCCATTGTATACTCTGTCTGTCGAATGAAATGTCGCGATAGGCAATACCGTTACTATGAGTTATTGTCAGATCTAGTTATACGGGTCACACTATGAATAAGGCTCGTATGATGATATCAACCAACTTTATGCTTTTGGCCACAACATACTTCATGGTACCCACCAACTTCTACATACCACATGCCCACTGTCACACACTGCCCCCCTTATGCCTCCTGGTATCTACTGCCTGCAATTGAGCACCTATCTGGATTGAGCTTGGAGAAGCATATATGATTATACTAAATCAAATGAAAATAGAAGAGTGTTACTTCTTAAATGTATTTCTCGCAGTGTAAAGCAAAGTAGGCTGGGAGTCTACAATCAAGGGCAAATGAGGACATACTTCACACTGTGATTGCGAGGGTAGATGGAAGTATACTTGGAAGTATACTTGAAAGTGACTCAGAGGTGTACACTTGGATACATACTTGGAGGTATACATAGAAGTGTACTCAAATGTGTACTTGGGAGTACCTTGAGAGCTTCAATGGGAGCCTACAGTAAGGCAGGCTGAAAGTGCCCTAGCATGTTGAATGAGGAGTATACTGGAGTGTATACTCAGGAGTATACTTGAGAGCAACTTGGTGGTCTTGCTGGGAGTATCCCTGGGAGCTTACATGGCAGTATACAGTCAAATAGACTAGAAGTCTACCTCCAAGTGCTATTGGGAGAATACTGGAAAGCTTACTGCAAGGTGTACCTGATAGCAACTCACTGGTGTACAATGGAGCTGACTCAGAGGTGTGCTTTAGAGTGGTTTGAGATCTAATCTAAGTGCATATAGTCAAGCAAGCTGGTAGATTACAATCAAGCGCAATCAAAAGTATTCTTTTGAGTGTACTTGAGAGCACACAATGAAGTGTAATTGCCAGCTTGTTTTCATGTTAATTGTAGCAGTATGATGTATAGTATTCAGCAAATGTAATGGCATGTGTATTATAGTATTCTTGTCAATACACAGGTCCATAGAATCTCATAGTGCGATATGTGTCATATGCTATGAATTTCCAGCCAAGAAATAACTTCTCTATCCACTACAGGTTCTACACTATCATTCTTGCCAGTGATTGGACATTATGAAATATCTTAATTCAGGACTAGTATATTATGACTGTCATATTTCTATCAATATGGATTGTTCTAATTGTAAGATGAATGTAGATTCAATATAGTATTGGTTGAATAATTCAATATATTTCTAGTACTATATTGATGTAACATTAAGCTAGTATTTAATACAATTTAGATTGAAACAAATCTTAAAATACCCTACAAGTTGAACTGATGTGTGTATTGACAGAGAATATAGCTTTCATATAGTACAAATTTAGCATTCATAATTGGTGTTTTTGTTATAGTAGGTACTCAGTACTGTACCAAATGCTCCCCATTGATTGATGAGACTGCTGTGCTACATTTAACACAGTGCAGCGTAACTCCTAGAGTTCAGTGATTGTCATATATTACTAAATTTAATATTTCAATTACTGGATAATAGTGTAAAATACTACAGTAATACAAGATACTAGTACATATGATATTGTATATAAGTTTGCATTTAGTTGAATAGGGAAATTGTCACTCAGCTGATAGCATCGGGCCTCAAGCATGGGCCTTGGGCATGCACAGACATGCACAGGTACATGCAGACTTAGGTCTGTTTGTAATCATTTTTGCATTCACCCTGAAGGGGTGCCCAGCTAAGTTACCACAAGCCGGCTGACCACTGGTGGTCATGGCATTTAATTAACTTATTTCATCCCTGTCCATCGGAAACTCCCTGTCCATCCGTTGGCTAAACTACAGCCAGACTAGCTTACGCAGCACCCATTTCTGACTCAGGCAAAGTCGTTCCCTCCCACTTCCTGCTACCCAGAGGAGGGCATACGGCGATTGAAACTCCACCTAGCCAACCCCCATTACTAATCTCTCGTATGCACAACCTGTGGTGAGTTTGACACAGGGAACTTGGTTCGTGCAACATTGACCTGAAATTGCCAGGGAGTCTGCGTTCGGTGCGATATCAACTTGTACGACACGGAGTCTGCTCAGGTGGAGGGGTGGTGCCGGGATTTGAACCCGTAGCAATTAGCATAGTGCTGGCAAGACCATACCACTATACTAGGGAGGCCACCCCTATGCAGACTTAGGTAAGTGTATGTGCGAATGTATAGGTATTTGCGAAATAGTAACATATAGAAGTAATATAGTATAACTCTACTATTTAACTCAATACACATTATTTTGAATATGACAGCAATCCAGCATCAATGCAGCATCAATATACCATCTAATGTAGTCTTCTGTGCTACATTATTGTGAAATTAATCCCACATTCAAAACAATTAATATTGTTGCAAATTCTGAAATACCCCACAAGTTCAGCTGATGCATACATTTATAAACAATTCAACATTAATACAGCATTTACTTGGCATCAATAAATGGGGCTTTTTTGGTAGAGTAGGTATTAAACAATCCCGGAAAGATGCAAGACTCCATATAACCCGCACCTGACCAACGCCCACAAAAAAAAGAATACCTTAAACAAGGCTCTCAACCTACACCCAAGTCATTCCCAGCTGGCCGATGCCTATGATATACTGTCCAAGATTTTCAATGGTGCATCTTCTTTACTCCCAACACCGCTGCAGCGCCGCAACCCCCCCACCCCCATCCCTAGGTATCCTTGAAGACCCCTAGTAGCACATTTTCGCCCTTACGTAGCATAACCCTTCCATCCCTCAACGACACGACACCTACACCCTCAATGTCACAAGCCTGCCAACTAGAGACCGTAAGTTGAGGGGCATCATCCTCCTTCGCTTTTCCAACAACGCCTAGACATAGGCCTGATTTCACATCGATAAGAATAGCGCCAGAGACAGAGGGAGTGTCCATCCTATTTATCATCAGTTTGGTAAGAAACGGGCAAGAGGGAAAGCTAACACGGTATCGAGAAAGCGGGTGATGGCATGAGGGTCCATCACATCAATCGTTGGAAGCTCAATGGTGGGCGAGATTGTTGGGAAGCCCTGATTCAACGTACAGGGGGGTCGAGAGCCTAACGCTCGGCGTTTTTGAAGATGCGGTCTGCGTAGTTAACAAGAGGCACAGTTGCCGAGAGATTACTTCAAATCTTGAGATGATGGGTGGTAGCGCCGAACCAAGGAGGCTGAAGCTGAGGCTGGGGTAGGTTTTACCATTCCCCTCGATCTAAATTCGCCTCGAACCAGGTACAGATAACGATAGTGCAACTGAATACTAGACTATCATTGGATCTCTCATGTATGTAGTTATTAGATCAAGGCCTGACCCAACACATCATAACACTTCTTTATAATGTGGCGGACTTTAGTGGAGCAATATAAAGACCCCTTCACGGTAATACACGTCACCAAAGAAAAATTCACAACTACAAAGTAAACGTCAAAGCGATAAAAAGCGCTTCGAAATGTCAACGAACATGCCTCTCATCGCCCTCGGTATTACCCAATAACCTTTAAAGATATCTGATGACAAGGAGTCACTACCGCAGATCGAGTGTTTCTAGTCCGCCGCCTTATGTCGGCCCTACCATCTTCAAAGATCAAACTGTATTCGATAAAAAATCATCTAAATATGGGGCATATACTACAGCGAAGAAATTGAACTAGTGGGTGGGGAAGGTGTGATACAGCTGTTATGTTGGTTTTGAAGAATCGATTGACCATGGTATGATCAATCGGTAGTGGGGTTATTCCACGGTTTCTTAATTGGTTTCAGATGGGGATGGGAGGTTAGATTAACATGCGATAGTTGTCTTTTCATGCTTTTTAAAATTGATGTAGTGTGCAATATCAATTCGTAGAAGAAATAGGGCTGTATTTGGTTGTGATGTTTGCTTCCTGGTTCAGCATTGACAGTTAATCTGCCGGAAATATAACCATAGAAAACGTGCTTTTGTCATCATCGATCTGTGGCTCTCGTCAGTCTCAAATCGCCGTTGCTCATTGTAGTGGGCTCTTATACCCAGCGGAGGAATCCTCTGCTCCATCCACTTCTGCATGGCATCGATTTCTTGAGGATCCGCGGAATGTTCAAGATTAGGATAAGAATGCCATTCAACTTTGCGTCCGTACTTCTCACGCAAAATATCCTTCGTCTTCACTGCCCACACATATCTGACAACTGCGTCTACTTCTCCGTGTGCTTGGAAGATAGGGGTCTCCTTATTCGCATCAGAGATGAGTTCGGGGACCTTCTCGAGGCAAGGGAGCCAAGTTGAAAGCGCGATAATGCCGCCAAGCTTGCTATGATATGACATTCCGCCCTGTAATATTAGTGCTATTGAATGACGGGAAAGAGAGGAGAAAGAAAAGTACCAAAAGTGAGACCGCACCACCCTGCGAGAATCCACCGACAATGATTCGGTCATTCGGAACACCTTTGCCAATTTGCTCATCGATGATGCTATGGAGATGCTTCACACTCTTCACGATCCCCTCAACATTTTCATTGCGGTTCAAGTCATCGCCACCGAGGTGAGTAATGTCAAACCATCCGGGCATTCTCATGCCCATATTCTGCCACCACGTTATGAGCGATTATGGTTAACTGTAGTAGATGTTTGACAGACATACCACGGTGATCGGAATGCTCGGAGCATGAGGGAATATAAACGCGCACTCATCAAACTTCTGTCGTAGTCGAAAGTTCTCTGATATAGATGCCCTGAAATTTTAAGGCAAGTATCAGATCGGTCCTTACTGACTGCGCAAAGCATGGCACTCACCAACCGTTGCCAGTATCACCCAAACCATGCAGGAAGATAAGGCTGTGAGAGGAAAGGATATGTTAGTTCCAGATAAGTCCGGGCCTTTTTTGCAGGGGGGTAAACGTTGAAGTATGTCTTTTGGCAGCGGGGACCACAACGGCGGCGGCAGAAGTCATGATTGACTCGGAATGAACAATAAATGCACTGTAAAATGGATGAATGGGATATCGGTCAACAGTGGGGTTGTTAATATTGATATCAAATAGGTATCGCCAGTTTTCCTAGGTTCATAAGAACGGCAAGGATTAAACGTCATACGCAATCAGCTAAAACTAATTTTGTGTTACCCGGTGCTCGGACATGATATGGTATGTCACTCGCCTTCCATTGAAGGAAATGATCTTAAGTTCTAAGTTTATAATCCAGTCTTAGCTCACAGATAATCACCATCGTCATCACCTGTAACGCCGATATGGGGACTACTTATCTATTGTGAATTTGGACTTTTGCTCATTACACTATAGCTCATATCAAACCCCTCCTTCACCTTCCTTCTCTCATCCTCCAAAACCTCTCTCTCTCTCCCTACCTTTACCTTTCGTCCTCCTTCCTCCTACCTCTTTCCGACTCCGACAGCTACACTCCCTGCCTCTTAATCTAATGTGCCTGTGCAGAAGGAGAGTTGCAATGTACGATACATGACGTCACGTTGAAGTTAAAGTCGGTCACGACCCGAATAATCATTCAAAATCACTCTTCAGGAATCCATTACCAGAGAGAGATTCAACTACCGCATTTCGAAGAGGCGAGAATGAAGTCCACAATTATCAAGCAGGGGGGGGAGGTAGAGGGGAATGTATGGAGTTAAAGTGAAGGAAGGTAAGTAGATATGGAGGTTATTGTGGTATTCGACGGGGATCCTCACCGGTAAAAATTACCTTACGTGACGCGCAGTCCATAGCAAGCGATTTTTCAGACGGTATTTCATAGGATGTCTTGCGTATACATAGGTACTATGCAGTCCTATGGACCTGCGTATTGTCTAGATAACTATGATATATGAGAACAAATCTACACTAGATACTATTCGCGGCGCTGGATACTATGTTCCATGCTCCCAGGTGCACTCGACTTCGTGCTCCCAGATACACTTGAATCCATCCCCAAGCGCACTCGACTTCATGTTCCTAGGCGCACTCGACTAATTCTGACCACCCAAACTTCAACACATTACAACAGGCCAGCTTCGTGGGGTTTGGGAGGTGGAGTACTTGGGCTTGATACGAACCCTCATCCATCCATATATAGCTCGATGTGCCTCATCTTTGATCAGAAACATTCTATGCATTATAGTACAGTACACCCAAAACCTACCCAAAAACATCAACACTATTTTACATCCACATCCACCAGCTTACACCCCCACCCCCCACCTCATTCCCCAGCCCCCAACCGACCCTGCAATCCTACCAACCTTAACATCCTCCCTCTCCGCCCTTTTCCTCAACCGTTCCTCCTCCCGCTCCTTCTTCCTCCGTTCCGTATCCAACTCCCCAAACCTCGCCACACTCCCATGTTTCATCCGTGTGATCATATCCCCCGCGCGACCCTTCGTGAACACCGCTGCCTCGTCCTTCCCAATATACTTCAGCATCTTGATCTGGCTCTCTGACGCCGGTGCATTCCTCCACGCCGCGCTGTGCACCAACAGTGGCGCAGGGTATTTACTTAGCGCGAAGGTGTCTGCGGCGCGGACTGCGGTTTCGAGGCTGTCGACATCAGAGACTAGGACCCGTGGGCGCGCTTTGAGGTGTTTATTTCTTCCCTTGGTGATTTCGGTGGGGAGGGTGTGGGTTTCTGAGACGCAGAATGAGGAGGGGGTGGGAGAGGAGGAGCTGGGAGAGGAGCGGTAGATTTTAAGGAAGCCGTTACGGAGGGAGAGGATGTAGAGGCTAGGGGTAATGGAGACCCAACTTAGTCTACTGAGGGAGCGGATGTGGATGTCCTGGCGGACGTCGGCGAGGAGGTCGCCGATGCTGTCGTAGTCGGTGAAGGTGACGGTTGGTGTTCGTGTTGAGGGGACTTGGTCAGGGGTGCTGAGAGATGTGTTTAGTGGGTTGTCTCGGTGATCGTTTTCGCGTGCGTCAACGCGTGCTTTGGCTTCTTCGAGGGTTTCGCCGTCTAGCATTTCGGCTGGGTCTAGGCCGAGTAGTGTGGGCACTGTGATGACGCCGCGTTCAACGTTGCCGACCATGTCAATGACCAGGCAATCCCCCTTTGTGGAGTGAAGCCGCATTCCGCGGCCAATCATTTGGACCAGTAAGTTCTTTGACCTTGTCGGGCGGGCGAGGAGGACACAGTCGATATTCGGGATGTCCGTGCCCTCGGTGAAGACGCCACAATTGACCAGCACTGGGAATTTCCCGGTTCGAAACTCCTCGAGGCGCTGCTTGCGATCCTCGGCAGATGTGTGGCTAGTTACGGGCTTCACGTCAACACCATACTGTCGGAATTTTGCCGTGATCTCATTGACGTGGGCAATGTCGACGCAGAAGACAAGGGTTGATTTTCGTTCGCGCGCCTTCTGAAGCCACGAAAGTACGGTGATTTCGTTTGCCCGGTCCGTGTTCACTGCGCGGCCGAGATCGCCAATCTGGAAGTCGCCGCCGCTCCCGCCGGTTTTAACGCGTGAGAGGTCAACATTGGTTTTTACAGTTGTGAACTTAACGGGGCTAAGCCAGCTTTCCTCGATCATCTCGACGTAGCCGCTTCTAGGGTCAGTACTGCTCCTCCCCTCGGAGAACACGGTGCTCACCGGTGGTACACAATGTGGTCCAGAACCTTCCCGAGCGCCAACCCGTCAGACCTACTGAGTGTCGCGCTCACCCCCACGACTACCGGTTTCTCCTCCCGCACACCCTCCTCCATATTCAACACCCCGAAGTGGTTAAGTGTTTGTCGATACGACGCCGCGATGGCGTGGTGCGCCTCGTCAATGAGTATCAGCTTGAACATCTTGGGATCAAACTTTTCGATGCGGTTTTTGCTGACAAGCGAGGCGACAGAGGCGACAGTGATATCTGCCATCCCTGACGAGTGGGAGTTTCCCATTTCGATCTCTATCGTGGCATCGGGGTATGTGCGGCGGCAGTGGAGACATGCCTGTTCTACTAGCTCTGTGCGGTGGGCTAGGATCAAGGTGCGGGTTGCTTTGAGAGGCCGCGAGGGGTGTTGGAGGCGCGAGATGAGCTGTGTGAAGATTACCTGTACAAAACGTTAGCTAAGCATCAAGGAAGAAGGGAAGGGTGGGAGGGGAGAGGGAGGAGAGGATAGGAGGTACAGTTTTACCGCTTCCAGTAGCGAGCGAGACTCCCATACGCCGATGTCCTTCGTCGACATGTTTGAGGACTGCCACAATACACTCCTCCTGGTAAGAGCGGAGTTGGAGAGGCGCCAGGGTTGGCAATAGCGCGGTATCCACAATCGCGGCAGCCTTCTTCTTTTTACCAGTAGCTCTGGATGCGAATTGGCGAATGGGGTGTCGACATAGTATCTCGCGTGCGCGTGGCTTCACAGGTTGAGTAAGGAGTCTGACAATGATGCAGCGCATTGAAACGGAAGGGGTTTGTTTGTCTTGCTCTAGACGGTAAGCGATCTTTCTAAGGTCATGTGGCTGCCGCCCCGTAACTCGTAGGAGAATTCTATATTTTCCCGCTTTTGAAAACTATATTCCATCAGATTTCTGGGAGCCGACCTACTCACGACCCAGGAGCCCCCGCATTCCTGCAAGGTAGAAATACCATCAGCTTCTAGGACCAAGCTTTCCAAAAGTATGTTGATTTTCTAGTAATCACGATATAATGCATACCTCAGGCTGCAGTCCATGGTGTTATAAATACCAGGAACTATAAATACCGTCAGGTTAGAAACCTGCAGCTGCTTTTCTTTTACATGGGCTCAGACTATGTCCAGGTGTGTTTGCACTTATCACTGGCAATCCCAGCCTTCATATCGTTGGTATACACCTGTTTGTAACTATCCAAACCATGTGTCTACTGATGCAACCCCACATTCGAGACTCGTAGTGTTCTATGAGCAGAGAACTACCCCAAATAGTTCGATTGCCAGTTGTGTCTCCAAAACTTCCAGCATCTCCAATGGTGATACCAACCCGGAAGCTACTACTTCTCTTGGCCATAGTATTGTACAATGAGTTCATGCATGGTTTAGAAGAAACTATATCATCACCCATTGTAAATGGAATTTACTAGTAATGCTCTCAGGGTATATATGGTATGCTAGCTGTCACTTGATACTAGTCTTGGCAGATTTGAGCTGGTGGTTATTGACATAGATACTATTTCTAAGATGCAAAAGTGGAAGACCATCTACAGTAGTATAACTCAGATAGTTTTACCTAGGTGACATTTTATAGTATCTAGAAACTATCAAGCTTAGTGTTAGCAACGGTTCCATTTTCGGACCGTTTCTACTATAGCGGTTCGAAGCAAACCCGGAACCGGTCGGTTCGGTTCCGGTTTTTGCCAAACAGTTCCCTCAATTAAGTCCACCAATATTGATCAGATTATTTAGAGCTTGGTATGTGAAATATGCAGCTTTCCATGGTGCATCTTTTGGTGGTCTCCAATATTCGATATCTTTAGAACTCAGCAAGTG